>Ga0126342_10007756_pt1 | contig 19213 bp, 19 predicted proteins | sample Cyp1metagenome_FD_92528 | JGI IMG/M metagenome (GOLD analysis project Ga0126342, IMG submission 92528) | Coral microbial communities from Lord Howe Island, Old Settlement Bay, Australia - Cyphastrea 1 metagenome | ecosystem: Host-associated > Invertebrates > Cnidaria > Coral ... | reverse complement strand
ATATATAACATATATAGAATATATATATATATATATTCTATATATATATATATCATATTATATATATATATTATTCTAGATGCATATATAATTTATTCTGAATATATTGTTTTATATAGTCTATATATATATGCATATTATATATATAGTCTATAGAGTATATATATACTCTATAGACTATATATATATTATATTGTCTATATTATATATATATTATATATATACATATTATATATATATATATTCTATATATGTATATTCTATATATGTATATTCTATATATATTCTACAAATATTATATATTTATATTATATTATATATATACATAGGTTGCTATTTTTGGTGATCTTCTGGCGATATAATAATGAATCAATGGGATTGAACCAACTGGAGAACTCCCCGCGACGCCAGGCTTGGCAAAAAGCTTGTGCGAAAGTTGGCCAAGAGGAGCTGATCGATCTGGTTGGGTCAGGGAGACCCAGCTGTTGCTTCCTGGTGAAACACTGGATTTTCATGTGTTTTTGTTGATGAAATGGCAGAAATTGTTCACCACCTGCCAGGTAAAGGTCTCTAGATTTTATCAGAGTTACTTCCTCGTCCTTCGTCCTTCTTCCTCCTTCCTCATCCTCCCAACAGCGAACTCCAGATCTCAGACAGCACGGCCGGATCTCAACCGCGATGCCTACTGATATCTGGTGCTCGCGGTTGAGGTCTGGCTGAGGTCCGGCAGTGCCCATGTCAGAAAGAATGTCAGAATAGATGCCAGATAGAATGGCAGAATAGAATGTCAGAACATATTTGCCGTATATACTTCCAGATGACCTGTCAGAAACCATGACAAAATAAGTTCACTGTGGGGAGCACACGAAGCAAAGTAATTTTACCGCTGTTCGTTTTTCACTATCTCAGGCCATTAAATGTAAAAATAATACAGAGTCAAGGTTTCCAACGTTTATTTTCGATGATCGTTCGTGAATCTGTTAGCTGAAACAAGGAACATGGATATGTGACTTGAGACGACCCTATCCCTGGATGTGATAGGATAGTTTTGGAAAGTTAAGCGAACTGCAACTTGACCAGTTGTCCCTCTGCATTGGACACATGTATCATTAGTTCAAAAAAAACATGTGTTTGCCTTTTTTTTGTCTTATATTCATTTATATTCTTGATGTTTCTAGATCAGCGATTTCTTCTATTGCCATTTAATTTAACTAAGTTGAAGCCATCAGGCAACCTTTTGTTCCCTGACCTGTCAACCTGTCAACCTGTCAGGCATGTCCACGGGCAGATCCTGGATGAGCGGCGAAAGCGCCGAGAGGCGAGCCGGCTGGCGAAAAAACAGATGTGGCCATTGAGAAACAAAAGGCAAGTGGATGATCAATGATGACAATCCCGAAAATTATATATATATATATTATATAAACTATATATATATAAACTATATATAAACTATATATTAAACTATATATAAACTATATATATATATAACTTTTTACTGCAAATGATGATCAATTTCCTTCTACTGGATAGATTCATTGATAATCCCAATGATCCAGTATCTGGGTTAGTTGTATAATATATATATATATACATTTGAAGCATGGGGTACAGCATGTGTTGAACATATGTGTAAAAATGCAATCAAGGCCACTCGTGGACTGTCGAATCCAAGTGTGGTTCACATTCCGTGCTACATTGTAGCAACGTGTTGCAGTGAGAATCAAAATCAACAATCACCACATCAAAATTTCATGGATTCAGCGCTGGAATCCATCATGTCTCCAAGCACTCTGGGGAAAAAAACAAACTACTACTTGATCTGAGCAGACTCAAGCGTTTCAGCCTGATCACAAGGAACAAGCAGATTGAAGGGAAACATGTTCTTCAGCAACTGCAAGCTTCAACAACTTTGCTTACATAGTTTTGTCTCATTTTGTCTCGTTACTACTCAGAATACAGTAGTGCAGCATTGCAGCCCATTGTTAGCGCCCTAGGAGCCACACTCCACTTGTCAAGCGTGGGCAGAATAAAGTAGAGCTGGTCGGTGGTTGAACATGCATGCTGATTTTCCATGATGCTGCATCCTTACCTCAGATGATGATCCCAATTATTACCAGCAACCTCTTCGAAACCACATGTAGAGTAAATAATCCGTTGAAGGGTCAACCAGTTAGAACTCATGGAAATGATTCAGAATGGCCAAGTCCCAAACAAAAACACGACACTGTCATTGCAAGACGGGGCGTGGATATATTTTTGCATCCTCGGTGGCCTTTGGCCTTTGTCTTTGCCAGGCACAGAAGCTGCTTCCCACAGGTCACAGCCCAGGCGCGGCAGAACTTCAGCTGAATGGTTTTGATGTGTTCTTGGTCTTTGCAATTTCCTGGCTTTCCTGGGTTTCCTTCAATCACAGACCAAGTGGTGGCATGGAATTTGGATATATCAAAAGTTTCATGGAAAAAAACGCATTTAGCAAATTATTTGCCAGTTAAGAAGGGAATATCTCTGGTCGGTGAAGAGTCACAGTTTGGCCACATTCAGCCAAGTGGTCGATTGAGCAGCTTCAGGGATAAATCATGATAAATCAATGCTTTTCCGAATCTAGTTGTGGTATGTTGTGGTCATATGGGAAGTTGCCACTATGGCAGTGGTAGTTGTGGTCAGTTCTATGTATTCACCATGAAATTCACCTATGGATCTTACGGCACGGTAGTCATTGCCCCATTGTTTCGATTAGTTACATCAACTTAGGACCCTGGGGATAGAGATGATGGAGATGATGGAGATGATCCCCTGAATGTGGCCATCAGCATCTTCCACCATTGATCCACTGGGTATCCCGTTTTTTTTTTTCCAAACGGTTTCAGAAACACGGGACATCCCAAGACATGAAACACGGGATTCACGCAACGGGACCACCAATCACCAGTTCATTGAAGCGGTCCGCGGTTGAACCTCAACACCATGTCACGCAGTATTTGATTACCAATGTTTCTTTGATACCCGCATTGGCGCCTTGATATACCCAAATATCAACTAAGAAAATGTACGAATCATATAGTCTATATAAAAAAAGAAAACGTACTTAATACTCGTATGATCTAGCAATTATAATCAGAAACAATCCAATAACTGAAATCATTATAGAGTCTAATACTTACACAATAATTATATAAGATAATATAAGATAAACATATCTAATATCTATCTTTCATACATATAATTACATATATATATATATATATATATTATCTATCTTTCATACCATCCAGATGCAGCCTGCAGAGCAGAGAAATATATTCTAAAGAACCCAGCCCAGAACCTGGTAGAGCCACATGCTTATATATATTATAAATATATGTTGTTTTTTATTTATTATTTGTATATTTGTTTATTTGTATATTGACAGTATCCTTTTGAGTCACATCCATTTCCGGCGCTGGCGTGATGTTTTGTAGGCGCCCTGCAGAGTCAGACTGGGCCCAGGCCCATGACTCAATGGATTTGGGGGGACTTCAAGTGACTTCACTGAGGAAAATTCATCGCCACATGGGAAACTATGGGAAAATGTGGGAAAATATTGGAAAATATGGGAAAATATGGGAAAAGCTGGGAACATTCAGATGTAATTCATTGATGTAATGTGTACATTGTACATTCTACATAGATGTGTGGTATGGGACATGGATGGACATGGGTCAAAACAGATGGGATGAGTTGTGGGGGGATTTTCTTATTCAGCCAATACAAGCCTGGATTGATCTATTCTCATAGAGAAGAATGATGCTGTACTACTGCTGTATGGCTAAAAGAACTGGGGCAGGTGGTTTCTGTCGACCCGACACCATCCTTAACTAAGAAGATCACGGGCGGAAGTGCCGAAGATAGACTTCTCAATCTGACAATCGTTCCTTGTTCGCCGGAACTTACACAGTGCCGGTAGACTCGGTGGACTTCAGAAAAATGAACATTGTCAATCCAGCAGATACAATTTTTTGTGGAGATGGGGGGTTCGTAAAATGGGGGTACCCATTTATGGATGCTTTACAATGGAAAATCCATCTATAATCTGATATAAATGGATGATAACTGGACCCCCATGACTTAGGAAATCCCCAAATTGGATTCTCCAGGTTGACATCCCCGGCGATGCCCAAGGCCTATGGGATGGGCCTTTTGTTGTGGTTTGTTGGGGGTAGCTATGTAGGTCAAAATCAAGGGGGGAGTTTGAATCAACAAATGGATTGTGCACTGAATTTCATATTCATACATATTCATACCTAATAACCGTTATTTATATACTGTATATATATATATATATCCGTGCATTTCACAAACATGTTTGGTTTGGGGAAAACAAAAAGATGTTGTTTGCTTGCCATTGATCCATCAGGAAGCCCTTAAAGTTTATCGACGTCTTGGCCAGGTAAAGGAGCTGGTGAGCTAAGTGCCGCGGCTGTGGGTACGACATGGTACAACCACGACACAGACATGGAAACCCATGGCCCATCTGCAGGTTTCCTATGACATGGGGGTTACCCCCAAATCATCCAAGTTATTAGACTCATTAGACCATCTTAGTATTGAAACGCATGGTGTCTTGGGGATATCCCATTTTGAGGATCCCCCAGATAGATGATTTACCTATTATTTTGATGGTGGATTTCCGTAACAAACTGCTGAATTACCAGAGGGTAGCTAGTCGCTACCATGAGGTTACCATGAGTATCATCATTCTCACAGGCTTCATCAGGCTTCTCTAAGATTGCAGATGCTGCACGTGCTTTGGGCTAGTCTTTTCAAAACATGCAGAGCTATTCTATTGATCCATTGCTTGAGTAACTAAACGTTGGCAGCGTTGGTTTGCATCGAGCTGAAGCGTTGGAGAGCTGAACCCTTGGTGGCTGAAAATGACCAACCCACCAACCTGGGTGCGTCGGAACATGTGATATTTGCTCATCTGTTAGTGGCCATTTTATATTGAAAAGGCTGTTCCAAAAGATTCCAAAAGCATATAAAAGCATCAAATCAGTGGGTACCCAGACATGTTCAGACAAACCCATCTGAATCATTCTGAATCTGGATATATGACATATGTGTCATTGCACAGTACCCCTCTCCAACCAGTGGGAAACAGGCTATCTATGACCCGGGGTGAATGATATCCATCGACTGGATTCAAAAAGCATGTTAATACAATTTAATACAATCTGCTTGGTGGTTCATGGTCGTTTCTCATATCTGTGTGCTTACTACTTTCCATTTAAATTTTGAACTTTTAAAGGTTTATAGTGGTTTCAAGTCGTTTAATTACCATGTAGATACGGCTCAATACTGCACCTATTGATTTTATGCATTCGTTGGCTCTCCAGGGCCCCGGAAGATGGTTCACAGCATGCCAAGCATCGCCTGAACCGTGAAGAATTCGCCGAGAACAACCGCCCCCTTTTTTAAGTTGAATCCGCATGCCACAAAAATAGTGTGACCACTGTGAGCAAGATGGGGATGGGTCAAAACCTATAGTATTACCATATTTTGGGGGAATAAACATCCATAAACCAACTTAGGGTACCATCCGACCAGGGTTTTGACTCATAGCCAGATCATCTTTGGGACATTTCGGGACAGTGAGGCTGGTTTATCATGGTTTATCAAGCGCGCCTGAATCAGGCTGATACCCTGATGGCATAGACAATTTTGGGTGGATTTAGTTGGACAATTTGAAACATGTTAGATCATGTTGGTATATTGATATTGTCCTGACATCATATACCATGTTGACAGCTGGTAATTACGTGTTGGTATATTGATATTATATAATTCAACATGTCAACACATCTCAACACATGTCAACACATGTCAACACATGTCAACACATGTCAACCTTTTTTCCGGTCATGATCCTGACATTTCCTGACAGACTTTCGCATATTTCTCCATATTTCTCAGGGTTGAACTTCAACCCCGACAGGTCGGAGACCTGCTGGTTAAGTAAGGCTCGTTTTTAGGGCGATGCTTAACCAGCAACGGTAACCATGATTGGTTCAGGGCGAATCTAAACCATTTTTTCTTGTGCTTGGCTGAATAATTTCCATGATGTGAATTGATATGAACTGATGTGAATTGATTTTTGATATATATAATATATATGATAATTACATATATATATATATATATTTGGATATATATATATATATACAATTATATATTATATGCATGATACATTTTGAATGCAAACATGGATCAGATCAAAGCTCTCCGCAGCGCAGCGATCCCTCATCCCCAACCGCAGCGGCTCACCGCGGCGAGCCCCGCCACGTTGTTCCCTGTCCAGCCGAAGAGCGGCCAAGAACGGGGACGGCGCACGGCGGTGGCCTAGAGGCGCATTGTGGGGAAGCCTAGAGACATTTACCATCTGGTTATTTAACATAGCCATGGAAAATGGCCCATCTATAGATGGTTTACCTATTAAAAATGGTGATTTTCCATGGCTATGTTAAATAACCAGATGGTAGGTTCTTGAGTCAAAATGAGGGGATACCACATGGTCAAAATGTACCCAGAGAAATCAAACATGGTTTTCTGGAAAATCACCATAAATCGTTCGTTATACTTCGTTGATATGTTCTATTTAGATGAGAATTTATGGGGAATTTTCCAGCTAGCCATGTTCCATTACCGGAGGTTACCTTTGAATGTGAAGATTGATGTTGCACCAGGTTTCTCGGTTTAACTGATGGAAAACGTGTAAACGTGTCCTGTTTGAAAAGATGGTCAGCAGTCAACATGTAGTCTTTGTTTCAGGCTGGGTTGAAAACATCAATTCTATTATGAGCCAACCAATTTTGATTGGGATAAATAATGCAGTTGCATTCTTTTAGAATTCTTCAAAATTGTTTGGATTACATATATTAGAAAAACATGAACTAAAACTAACCAAGTCGACCATACGATGTCCAATTATTCCTTGAAAGCTCAGGGATATCCTTTTCATGGACCATTCAGTCATCGATCATCGATCGGATTTGATACGTTAAACGATATCCCAAATCACCTTTCGGAAACGATTGCTAGGACAGGCTTGGCCTACAATTCTGGACATAGGTGTCTGGTCCAATGACTTTCTTGTCGAACCCATTGAAGCGACAAATTAAAGTGGTGATGGGGGAATCTGGCCGAATGTGACAGAAGGTGGGTTGAAAGCTTGCTTTCTAGTACCCTTATGACAACTGGTTAAAGATCAACTTTAAGGATAACACTTGAAACCTTATGATGTTTTCAACCGTTTATCGACATCTTCCAGTCCACTCGAAGTTGGAAGATCTCAATTTGTATTGGCTGTTTCCTTTCAATAAGTCAAAGGAGTTTGTCAAGTCTTTGATTTAAGATAGGGGATACTCCAGTGATCCCCAGTTTCTGGCCATTTTGATGGCTAAAATGATCATATGACATCATATGTATAGATGGATGGATGAATAGATTGAATAGATCGCTGGATAGATCGATAGACGATGGGATGGGATGCAGTTCCGAATCCCTCTGTACGGCGCCTGAGGTGCATCAACTTCCCACGGAACGCAGAGCATGTTCCAAGCAGCAAAGGTAAGGACAGCGCCAAAGATGAGGGGAATATTGCTAGTTGGATGACATGTTGCATCATGTTGCTGTTTCAAGAGGTTTAGTTCCCTTCCATCCTTCAAGAAAATGGGATGATGTTTCTTGATTTATGTGAAGTTACCATTGAATTTATGAAGCCAAGACCCCGCAACTGTTGCGGATTCTATTTTTGAGCTGCTTGACATCACCAGCCATGGCAACCATCACAACCATCCCCTCAAAGCCCGGCGCAGGGACCTTAGTTGACCTCTGAAGAGCAGGGGTTGGAAGATGATTTTGGCCGCTTTTGTCATTTTTGGGGCTCATGATAAATGTTGATAAATGTTGCGTATTTGGTTGGTGGTTTCAACCGATTTGTTGGTTGAAAACAACTTTCAACCATAGAAATGGATAATGATCCCCAATGACGAGCGTATTTTTTCATTTTTTCAGGGGAGTTGAAACCACCGACCAGGATTGAAAATGATCGTACAGTAATCATACAGTGTTTGATTGCTTGATTTTTTTTTTAATGTTTGGGGTCCATTTTGAACACAGTTTATTACCATCACAGCTAGACATATCCAGAAACTCCAACTTGCTGGACCAACTGCTCCATGCAGGTCTTAGTTCTCTCAAAATCGGAGAGATGTTGGTTGGTCAGATCAGTCATATCCTTTGATTTATCTTGATTTAATGCCTAGCCTATAGCCATATCCCCAATATTTGTTGCTTGAACCCGCATGTTTCATCATTAGTGGGTGGGCACATAAACATCTCACGTTTTATTTGGTACATCCCCAGATTTGTGCACTAGTTCAATTCATTTGTTTGTACGCCAAGTCCCAATTTGTGGTGAAATCGTTAAATTTGCCATTGAACTGCTCTTTCTCGGTCAACTCTGCATTTTGATTGGTGCAATCTCCACATGGTTTGCCAGTTCGCAAAGACATGGTGAAAGTCGTCTCTTTTTTTCTAAGCTCCGGCGGAAGCGTTCCCTTAGCGCCTTCAGAAAGACAAGACCTTTTTGAACACGTCTCACATGTTTTGATACTTCAACCCTTGAACACTCCGGCTTCGAACTGAAGGTTCCCCTAACCCATATATAATATATATATAGATAGATACATATAATAATAAATAATAATAATAATAATAATAATATAATAATAATAATAATAATTAATAATAATAATTATTATTAATAACAATATATATATATATATATTATTATATGTTAGAATATATATATATATATATATGTATTCTATATGATATGTATATATACATCCATTTTTTTATGGTAAAACCTTGCCTGTTTTTCATGGTTGAGGCCTTGGAGGCGCTGCGGGGTGACCTCCATGAGGCCGAACAGCTTGCGGAGACGCGACGGCAGGCGCAACGCCCAAACTTGGTGCCAAATGTCACGGGAAAATGATGGGAACATGGCTATGGATCAATACCTACATACTATTTTTAGGGGATGAACATCCATTTACCAGCTATTTTGATGTTCACCAGGGGGATAGGGGTTTGACCCATCCCCACATGATGATTTAGTACACGATTTTTAATAAGACAACGCCAAATATGAATCATATAGATAAGAATAGGGGGATTTAAGCTAAACATATCTGAACTGGGAGAGCTAGTTTAAAAAAACTGGGATTCAAGCTGATTCAGAGTCTCATCATCTATGAGAAACCCGTTCTGAAACCAGCCAGTATAAACGGAGGACGGAGGGTTTTCAATATTGCTCATATATGAAAATAAGGGGAAATTATAATGGGGATTCTATAGACCACAAAAGTACGTCACAGAACAATATTCTGGATTGATTATAGTGATGGACTTGGATTATTAGTGCACTATTGTTTTTTTAGGTTATGATAGATGGATTTGCAACTGATCCCACCAAAAGTTACAGTAATCCTTTAGCAGCAAAACAAGAAACCACCAAGAATATGTGTTTGAACAAAATTCTGTTGTTTTCTAAATAAAACAGCATGAATACACCATGTTTTCCGTTTATGGTTCAAACACAGAACTACCCGGCTCAGAGTGCAAGATGGGATGGTTTAACAATCCATTTGAGCAGCCCATGTATAGTGATTTATGCCCTTCAATATTATGTCATATCAACATATTTCAAGATATGTCCATATTGTACATGGCTACTGTGCGTTCCAAACTGAAGCTTCACCAAGTTGTTTTGACCTGCCGCTCTCGGACGTAACTTTACGTGCAAGATAGTTGGCTGCAGCCAAAATTGGGGTAAGCGCTTCATCAATTTTCTGCGCTTACAGTAGCTATATGTGTGTTTCCTTGGACCAGAATTTTGGGGATTTGGTAACCAATGGCTCCCAACCACCGCCTCTTTTTCGATCGAGGGAGCAATTTTTGTGTCATCCATGGCTCCCCAGATCGAAAAAGTGAATCCCATGGCATCCATGGAGACTAGCCTGATGGTCTCCCGAAAATTTCCTGTCTCATGTCATAGTGTCGGTTATCTATTCCATATTATTCCCATCAGATTTTTCATGTTTATTTGCATAATGTCCTGCTGAATGGTTGGCTTTATATGTGAATTCCATTGAATTCCCAGTTGTTGCTGAACAACAGCCCATTTGCCTTGTGAAATACCACATTTTTGAATCCCCATTTGATCCCCATTGTGCAACCCTAATCATCATCTAGGACAATTCCATTCGATTCCATTGAAAAACTCTTATTTGATGGTTAACTTACGTGAAATTATGGACAATTCCCATGACATGTCCGACATTTCCATGCTTTTTCTACCCCCTTCAGAAAGGACCTTGAGCAAGCGAAACGCTTGGAAGACCAACGGCTGCGGCAATGCCATGCGGAGCAACGCCAGGAGGCAACTTATGACATAATAACTGAGCCATTAAAAATACCCTGGTTAATTGATTGCTATAGGGGATTATACTACCTGGTTTGCTGGGGATTATGATAACCCATAGTAGGGAAACCTATCAACCAACTAGTATAATGAGATGGGATATGGGTATTTTTAATGGCTCAAATGATGGTTCGTTGCTGATTGGGGATTACATTCGCCAACATATGGAATACGGGATTATCAATGATTATCATAATTCATCAACTGGCAATCCCGTTCTTAACCAGATGGGTTGTAGCCGTAGACACTAAGACTAAGATTTTGTTTTGTCTACTTGGGGTAAGCAAAAATGAAGTGTTGGCTGGCGACAGACAAACCACCAAGGGAGTTGAATCATTGAGTTGGTTGCAGCAAATAAAGTATTTTACTATACTTGAGGGATTTCATTGAATTTTCCCTTCATCCTAATACTGCTATCTGCCATTGGGCAGATGGCTTAGTATGTAGAAGCACGATATCATTCACAAGTCATGGACGCATTGATCATTGACCTTCCTCTAAATAGGAAAAACGCGTTTTGAACATGAGCAGCTAACACACAAAACAAGTAGCTCAGCATTGGTTGATGATTTATTTCTATCCTTTCAACTGCGGACCGGAAGTTTATTAAACTGGAAATCCCTATTGCCAACCATTACTGGCTGGTGGTTTGGAACATGAATTCTATTTTTCCATCTATCCGGTTCATGTCATCATCCCAACTGACGAACTCATCATATTTTTCAGAGGGGTTAGCAGCAACCACCAACCAGATAATTAACCATGATTAACCATCATTAGCCATCATTAATCACTATTATATAATCATCATTAATTACCATGTTAACCATTATTAACCATCATTATTATAATCATCAAAGCCAGTTACAATCAGATCCGGGATGATCCTTAGGGTCTTGAGATGCCGTATTTGGAGGATGAAACCACCCTGGTTTCCCCCGGTGAATCTGACAAAACTCCTCCTTTTCTTACGTATTTTTTTTTTTAGATGGTGGTATACTGACATTTTTAAAAACACACCCAGACAACGGAAACTACAGGTTGAACACACACATATATTAATATATTGGATGTATATGTATATCATATATAATTGTATAATATCATAGACCATTATTAGTTACAATTTATTGTCCAATTTTTGGCTGCGGCTTACCCCTCTGGTACTTAAAGGTTGAATCCCTGGACGAGGCACAGGACGATCGGGTGGCAGCTAGACACGTCCTGGATGAGATGAAAAAGGCAGATGTCAGACAGCTGTGGCTATTGATTTGTAGCCTCCAATAAACTATGAAAAACACCCCATAGAACTATGGTCCCAATTTTGCTGTATGTGGAAATTCCCTACTAAACCATGGTTCCTAAGGGGTGTTTAATATTAAGATAGCTGTAGAAAATAAGTCATTTGTAGATGATGTACCTATGCAGAATGGTGATTTTGCACAGCAAACTGTTAGTTTACCAGAGGGTATATATGCCTTTTGGTAATCAAACGAGGCTGGAAAATCCCCGAAATAAATGGAGGTTTATAGCAAAAGCATCGAACTGAATGTTGGATTTTCGATTGCTATGTTAGTTTACCAGAGGGTATACCTTTTGGTAAGTTGACCCGGGAATCGTACATCGGCAGCACAGTGGGACGAAGGAATGCGAGTGAAGTCATTCAAACCGTGGGACTCCTGACACATTGAGATACTCCCTCCATCATTGTATAAATGCCCAAAATAATGTCTTAATTCGGAAAAGCCCAATGCAAACTTAAACTTTTGTTGATAGATACTGATGGATTACCATGGGTTACCTGGAAAATGGCCAAGTTATCTGTTGCTCCCGCCATCTGCGTCAGGTTCGACAGAAGGTCCAGGGCCAGCTCCGTGCGGCTCAGGTGCGTCATTTATTCATTGATTCCTTAGCTGTAAACACCATCTATCTATATATGGTCATATAATGTATATATATATACATTATTCTATATTTGTATGTGAGTTTGTTTCTTTTGAACCACCGCGGTGGTTTACATTTCTTCCTCAAATCATCTTTGGTAAGGTAAGCGCACTGAGAACATGTTTCTGACCAAGAAAGTAGTGCAGATAGAGGTAGGTCACAGAATCAATGGCTAGAAGGACTGCGCATGGCTGAAGGAAAAAAGTTTGAGTAAAGCATGTTATCAGCTTGGTATGCCCCAGCAGCACATCTGTCGTGGTGCCACAGCTTTATCCTCGAAGGCTCATGCCTTTCACAGCACGGATGGTCATGCAGGGGACCCAGAGACATGCGCCCAGTGAACCAACAGCACTTGCATCATTGAAGCATCCCTGGAATTGTGTGTATTGATTTTGGAGAATGCTTGGCCAAGAGAAGCGTAGAAACCAAAAACGCCATTTGAGTTCATCACTGACAAAGGTGGCATATTTGCTATGGCAAAGATAGCATTGCCCCAAGCTACCTGCACTGTCTAAACAGATTTACCGCACCGTAGGTAATCTGTAGGACCAGCAGTGTTTCTTGTTAGAAACAGGTCTTATGTTCTTGATGGTAATTCTCATTGTGCAATTCACCCTACTATTTCTGTATATGTTTTATTTCACCACAAATTGAACAACGATGACCAAAAAGGTGGTCGTCCATCCCAAGCGTTTGGAGATTCCACCATGGTCACAATGACTCTTTCAAAAGTCTACAAAAAAACAAAGTTTCATGAACATTCCGGTTTTATATTGTAGTTTTGAAAAGGTACAATCATTCATCTCTTAATTTCATGGTTTACAGTTTATACTTTAATTTCTAAATTTACATGAAATTTACTGGAACTGACCATATTCTTTTGTGGTTCCAGTGCCTAAAAAATCTTCAGTCGCCAGGCGCTCCTGCGCGCAGGCAAGCGAAGCGTTGCAGCGTGCCTTGGCCATAAGTGCAGCATAAACAATATTCTGGTCGGTGGTTTCAAACATTTTTTTATTTTCCATAATATATGGGATAATCCTTCCCATTGACTAATATTTTTCAAGATGGTTGAAACCACCAACCAGTATTGTTATTGAGATCAAGTATTTTAACCCAACATAGTAACATCAGAATTTAGTTGGTTATAAGATATTACCATACCAACATCAAGAACATTATGGTGTATGACTCAATAATCATAATTTGTTTGTGGGATATAGACCCAAGAATATTATCAGTGGGTGGAGTCAACAATGTAATATGTTATAGCCAGGTTATGTAAGCAACAGTAACCAACCATAACTAACGGCGGATATATTGGAGGTATTACCGGGCACTACTTCCATCCCATATTGAATGGTGGCTTAAGCAGCAAATATGGTGGTTTAAGATGGTTGAATGGGGATATAAATGCTGCATCCAATATCATGTTGAATAACTTGAATAACTGCTTGTTTCTGAGACCTCAATTCACAGATTCCAAAAACATTTCACTAGGGTTTCAGTTCGGGGATGTTCAATTATTATTAAGAACATGGAATTAGTGACAATGCTTATGATGATGATGATGATGATGATGATGACGATGATGCTGATGTTGATGATGACGATGATGCTGCTGCTGCTGCTGCTGATGCTGATGATGATGATGATGATTATTATTATTATTATGATTATGATGAAGAAGAAGGTGGTGATGATGTCCATACTACCTCCGTATTGTAAATGATGGAGAAAGCCAGTAAATGCTGTAATTAACATTACGTGAGTTATTCTCATAGGCGCAGCGTGCTTTGAAACAATTCCGGTTGCCCAGTGACAACCAGGTTATTCTGAGAGTGAAAACTAAACAACAAATCAACAATACATGTCTGAGTGGAATCGGAGGCCGTGTCACGAGACGGTACTCCGTTATGGTAGCACTATATTTTTACCCACTCGTTGGCCCATTGGCACTGGAAGATTAAAAACTGAAAACAACATCCAGGATCAAATACTAAACCATGCTGCATTGTTGCATGATAGTTTCAATGGGGGTGTGCCCACTGTGCCCATGGCATCCATGGCCCTATCATGGACTTATCATGGAACTATCTGTCCCTTGAGGCAGCAGCATCAAGAACAATGGGAGGCGGGGCGTGACATTGCAATGCCCGAGGCGTTGGATCAGAGCTGGTTCCGAATATTTGCACTGATTGCAGATGACAGGAACGGAAGCGATTTAGCATGACCTTGTATGGAACATGATCTCATTAACCGGTTTTCGTATGTGTTTGTCAGATCAGTGAAATTTCACCATGTGCCAAGAAAAATGCACATAATTTGAAACAATTTGAAACATGTTTGAAACTCAAATCAGGTGATACCAAAGCTGACCCCTACCCAACGTTGAATCCAATCAACTGCTTCCACATGGGATCATATGGAATTCATTTGGGGGATGGTCATCAATCTATGAATGTCATATGATATCATATAATATCATGTATGTATATTTATGTATCATGTGGGTAAAAGAATAATAAGCTACCCATTTTGGGAACAAAAAACATATTATTGAGCCTATTGATGATGATTTGGGGGATGGTTTATGGCATTGTTTTACCCACATAACATGTGACCCATTTAGGCGGCTGAAAAATGTTGCTCCGATGACTCAGAGTCCAGTGGCGACCGCAGGCACAGGCCAAGATCACTGAAAGGCAGATGAAAGAGAGCATTGAACAGGAGCGACAACATGTCGAAAAACGCTGTGAATGGTTGTTGTGTTTTTTCTTTAAGTTAATGTGTTGTTTGTCGCAAAAGAAAATCAATTCAATATATATATATACATACATATACCTCACTGAATGGACAGGCAGCAAGTGGAAAGCAATGTCACCCTGGAACCTTGATCACAGTCTGCTTTCTGCTTGCACTTAGAAATCTGAAGCACTTAGACAAAAAACTGCGTGCCAGAATCATGACACTGAATCACTTAGAAACGTAACGCGAACGCACAAAAAAACGACGCAAGCACTGAAAAGACAACGCAAATTTGGTATCATGTCGAGACGGCTCAGATTTGCTTTTTGATTTTTTAGGTTTCGCTTAGAAATCTGGATCACTGACCGAAAGCTGCGTGCTCGGAGGCTCTAAGACTATGTATGTTGTGTCAGAAGCTGAAAAAAAGGTGCAGATAGACAGCTCAAAGCACCACAAGACCACATGTTATCCAATTTTTTCCAAGAGTAGTGTGTGTATACACATCATAATATGTCATACATATATATATATATACATAATTCAGTGTATATGTCTATATACGCACGGTCAATAATGGTTTCATCTATGGTCTTATTTTGTCTTCCCCGCTGCCAGGACAAAGAAGTTCTGAAGATCATCCAACATGCAGCGGATCGACGGGTTGTCAGAAGCTTAGTTTGGCGTCATATTGAAGCGCATATTCTGGTCATGTTTAACATTCATGAACCAACAGTATCCCGTCAATTAAACAGACATGTTCAATTAATTAACATGATTTAACAAGACTTAACAAAACTTAACACGACTTAACATTGAATAATTAACGTGCATTATCCCATATCATCAATTAATTAACATGTATTCTACTAAAACTCATCATCAATATTTCATAATTCTAATTACTGTACATGTATTAACTAGTATTAATTTCGTATTCACTAGACTTATCCCTAATATTCTGGTCACTGATTTAATCCATCTTTGGATGGACGCAAAAAATCTCAGTGTTGGTCGAATGGAATGGAATCAACACATGTCAAAACTAAGTATAGTTACAGTATATCATATGGAAATGACAACAAAAACTAAGTATAAAGTCTATATCAAAACTTCTCTGTATATAATCTGCATAAGCAAGTTTATATATACATTTATAATTACAAGAAAAAACACAAATTTCAGAATCAACGAAACCACTTGGCCGAATACTTGGTTATACTAGCATCGGCATCACTTGGCTGTTCTTTGGACAAGGGTGTTGGGGCACCCCTAAATCAACCCAGTGATGTCTAGACCCTCCAAATACCCCAAACAAATGGTTAAAGTCCTAAAATGATTTGGCAAAACATTAGTTTCATGGGTGTGATGTCTAGAATTTCTCCCAATTTTCAAGGCCCACCTTCTCCAGCCTCAGGCTGCCATGGAAGATGTCGCACAGAAGCGAGTGGGAAAAAGCCACGAGTGTATCACTCAGATGCGAAGCGACGTTGTTGCCAGGGTGGGGAATCTGTTGATCATCTGGGAAAGCCAATCCATCCCATCCTGAAAAAAATATATATATATCTATGATATATATATTATATATATATATATATTATGTATTATATATATATATTATATATATATGATTTTGCTGCGAAGCGGTGAGCATCTGGAATTGAACTCTGCAATAGGCCGCTGCGAGAGCAACTGGTAGCCTTGAGGAATAAAAATATGTCCATACTTCAGTGAATAAAAACATCATCCCCTGTAGCTTTTTCTTTAATTTTTGAGTGTAGCTTTATGATGTTGGCATCAGCCCGGAGGCTTCTTCAGTTCTCAAAGGATCAGGACGTGATCCTCAAGATGTGCCGTGGCATCCATGGCATCCGTGGCAGCCACGGAAAGGGTTTAGGGGAGGTAAGTTGGATGGTTCAGCGCTTGGTGGAAACCCAATCTATTGGCATAGAAACTATGTCCAATCTATTGGGAAGCTAAAAATATAGAAACTATATGGGTAGAAACTATTGAGATATATTGGGATGATGATTATAGTCCAATTTGGATGATGATAATTACTATTTCAGTATATTCCAATGTGCCAGAGATGGGATGATGATTGCAAGATATTACAATTGACTACTATATTGGGATATGACTTCTCAGGGGGTTGAAACCAGCAAGCAGTTCAGTGTGAAGGTTGGGTACCAATTCACCAGTGGTGGAGCCTATGCTTTTCATCGTGGGACTTATTTGCAAGTTGTATAGTTGATTGAAGATACCTGAGGCTCATGTAATATTTTTAGTGCTCATCTTGCCTTCAAAGCCCAAGGTCATTAAGGTCAGCAAGATCTTTCTTGTTTGCTTGCTGCCAAACTTGAGAAAGATGTTGTGGATCCCAGTAGTCAGTTTCAGTGTCCACACTGCCATGGGACTACGCCAACAGCAGCAAATGATCACCACCTGATGTTTACATAGGATCCAGTTCCGAGTGAAGACATGATATGGGCCCAACCAATGGACTGTTTGCACATGTGAATACATGATTGGTTGCCGTGGGTCGAAATTTTGGAGGGTCTCTACATCTCTACTATTTACTATCTCCATCTATCTCCAAGAATCTGTGCACTGTTGATACTTCCAAGACATCTGATACCCTCTGGTAATCAAACAAGGCTTGCTAGAAAATCCACCGCCTACGGGATTTTCCCACCTCTTAAACCTGCATGTATAGGGGATTTCCCAACCAGCCATGTTTGATGACGTCGGAGGGCAGTTTATCAATCTCCCATTATATCAATGGGAATTTCAGAATCCTAAAATGGAGGTACTGTACCATATAAGACCCACACAAGGCCATATGTTGTGGGTATATTGATTATATTCCCAGTATATCCCCATAATCCCCAGACGCAGATTTCGCAGGCACCAAGAGGAGCAATCCCAGACGCAAGTTCGACAAGCCGCCAGGGTCTCGAAGGTCAAGGCATCCTTTGGTGGTGACGATATGTGACGATATCATGGCTTTCACCAGCAAATGATGTAAGCAAATTAAACATAGGCTGGCTTCATCAACAGAAATGATGGTTTCATATGGTTTCATACTGTTTCCTTCCCAAAAAAAAAGTTAACACCAGCAAAAAAAAATGGCTTATTTGGTGGCTTGAAAGATGCAACAAGTGGTGAAGCGTCAAGTGGCCCTTCCTGGTGTTTGTCGCTTGACTCGGCGCCCGAAATTGCTGGGTGATTTGGTGCAAAAATATCAACCACCAACCATTTTGCTGAATATACATATATATATATACATATAATTATATATAGTCACTATATGGTGGTGGATATATGGTGAATATGCCGACTTCAGTAAAAAAAGCAACACCGTTGGTGTTGAACCATGTTGAAGCACCCACATCATCGAAATTCACCAAAAACAACCGAGTAGAAACAGCTCAACTCTTTCAACCCTGGTGAGTACGTCCCCGATTCGTGGCTTTGTCCAAGTTATGAAAATCTATAGGTTCTAATCGCAGTCAGTAACCAGTTCCTAGGTGGGGTGATCCTCCAAGTAAAAAAAAAACATCCACTTCTGAAATCATCGAAGAGTTTCACAAGCCGGTTTTCCACATGTTTTTTCGATGTTTACCCAGCAGGGCCCATCCGGGTATCCCCAATCCCGGTATCCCCCATGAATCCTCCACGTCGGCGCAGGTGGATGGTGTGACCCGTGCGGCCGACCAAGCCAAGTCACACATGCAACTGGTTGGGATCCACAGAAGCTGCCAACTGGAGAAATCCCAATGAGCGCTGGATATCCATATGATCCTGGAACTTCGGCTGGAAAATCACAGGATGTTTGTTGAAGATGTTTATAGATGTTTATAGATTTTTAACAGGTAAATCATATACCAGCTAAGCCTAATACATATAAATTATTACGAATTCCAAAAAAAAGTAATATTTTTTTGGAGTTGTAGAAATTCTTGCGATTTGACAAATCGTTGCGAGAATTAGGTTTGGATACTT
>Ga0126342_10007755_pt1 | contig 19216 bp, 16 predicted proteins | sample Cyp1metagenome_FD_92528 | JGI IMG/M metagenome (GOLD analysis project Ga0126342, IMG submission 92528) | Coral microbial communities from Lord Howe Island, Old Settlement Bay, Australia - Cyphastrea 1 metagenome | ecosystem: Host-associated > Invertebrates > Cnidaria > Coral ... | reverse complement strand
CAACCATTGCACGTCTTAACCCGATCACATTCTATCGACGGATTCCTGCATGAATAGACCGTGTACCTAGGCCTCTGCTCAACAAGAAATGCAACCCCTTCTGACTCAACCTAAAGTTGCTCAAGTTGCTACATTGCACCACCAGTTGGTCATGTTTCGCACCTGGCTAGGAGGAGCACCAGGAGCTTTCACAAAGGCCTCCTTGGTTCCATCTTTAAAAGCAAAGGCTCAAAGTCTCTCAGAGTCTCTCAGAGGCTTTTTTTGCAAAAGTTTCGGTGTGCTATGCCACTCTGTGCAGAACCTGTGCAGTCAAGAAGCCTGAGGTCCTTTGGATGCTTCTGCTCCCTGTCAAAAACACAAACTCCCACCATGATATCATGTGCGGCATCTGCTCAATCTACCGCATATGACCCACATACGAAATTTTGCTCTTATTGGTCGCACAGCAGACAAACATGAGCCCTAAACAGGTTAGCATCAGTACATCAAATTAGACTGGATAGATATTATAGATCGGATAGATTTTAGCCGTCAACAAAAGCATGCGCTGTCAACGCAATAAGTTTCAATCCGTATCACGCAAGGGCAGGCAATTCAGGCTAAAATGTCGCCAGTGGTGGTCCAACCATTGCACGTCTTAAACCTGCACCACCAGTTGGTCATGTTTCGCACCTGGCTAGGAGGAGCACCAGGAGCTTTCACAAAGACCTCCTTGGTTCCATCTTCCAAAGATGACACTGAAAGCTGAACATATTTGAAAGCAAAGGCTCAAAGTCTCTCAGAGTCTCTCAGAGGTTTTTTTTGCAAAAGTTTCGGTGTGCTATGCCACTCTGTGCAGAACCTGTGCAGTCAAGAAGCCTGAGGTCCTTTGGATGCTTCTGCTCCCTGTGATAGAATCTTTCAGTGCAGTCAATGAACTGAATCTCTTTCTTTGGAATATCTTTCTGAATGGGCCAGAACAGAGTAGAAGAATCCGAGGAAACGAGAACGCTTGTGAATATTCTGTAGAATGTAGGCACCAGAAAAATGAAGGAGTAAAATCCAAACGGTGCTCGATCCAAACGAGTCTAAAGCCTTGAACATGAGCTGTTCGATGCGGAAATCATGGGGCACAAACTGTGTAGGACTGTAGGACCACAGAAAACTTACCTTGCGAGGTTTTTTTTATGTTTTTCCAGTCAGTCAAAATCTCAGCGCCTTCCGTGCCTTCTCAGCGCCTGAAGCTTCCATATTTGCTGTTGAAATCAACGTGTTTCGTGTTGCTGTTGATCTTGGCCTAGTCAACGTCTGTGGAGTCACTGGACATGGCTTTCATGGCTTCGGGTGATTCTGTGTGACTGGCGTGCAAAGAACATGACTGGACAAGGACTGTTTGCTTCATAACATGTGCCTTCATAAGATGTTGTAACTACTGTAGTTTAATTATATTATAGCTTTCAGCCAAATGCCCATGCGGCGTTCGATCCCGAGTCTTGTGCCTTCTGTGAAAATATCTCTCATTTTAAGACTCATGGTCTGCCATTGCCGGCAAAGTCACTGTCAAGAATCAATCATCTAACAGATCTAACAGTGTAACAGCTTCAACCTTTGCTGCAGGGGCAATTCTGAATGATCTGAGCATCGCAACGACTCAAAAAAAAGACATTTCTTGGCGCTCATCATCCCCTCTGAGCGCAGATCTACGCTCAAAGCACTAAAGGAAGTTCTGCACTGTAACCCGAAAGTCGGATGTCCTAAACTCTTAATTTGGATTCACAGCATCACAGCGGTGCAAAATTCCGCAGGGATTCACTTCGTCGCACCTTGCCGAAGACATGTCAACGAACTGACTCTCACAAGTCATGTCCGCCAAAAGTGTGGCATGAATATGCATATGGTCCATATATGGTCCATATACGGTCCATATATGGTCCATATATGGTCCATATATGGTCCATATATGGTCCATATATGGTCCATATATGGATCATATGGTGCTAGCTGCTAGATCTATGATGATCTATTTAGATCTGCACACTGCAAGGCGGCACCTGCATCCATAGGGATCTTCTTTGCTCGGGCCTTCGACTTGGGCGACGTCTTGGTCGTCTTGGGCGCCTTGGACGCCTTGGTCACTTTGGACGCCTTTGTCTTCGCCGTCTTGGGCTTTGCACCATTGGTGCCATTGGGTCCGTTGACTCCATTGACTCCATTGGTGAGCGTGACTTGGCTGAGGTCCAGATCCTCCAGATCCACCATCTTCCCATTCCCAGTTTTTCCAGTTTTTCCATGGACCTCCGGAGCCGGCGGCGCCGGCGCAGGCGGCGGAGCCGGCGCTTTGGCTTTCGGTGGTGGAGGTGGAAGCTTTGCAACCGCTGCCACTGGTGGTGGAGGTGGTGGATCTCGTGGCACTGATGCCACTGGTGGTGGTGGCGGGGCGCTCTTGGGAGGCGGTGCCTTGGGTGGCGGTGCCTTGGGTGGCGGTGGTGGTGCGAAAGGTGGCGGCACCTGGAAACAGAGAAGAAATAGAATGGTTTTTGAGAGTGGTTAACAACACGACTTTCATATGTCAAAATGTATCAAAATGATGTCAAAAATGTGTCAAAATGATAACAAAATGATGTCATTCGTCATTAGGCACTCGGTTTCTGAACGTATTGATCTTCATACGTTTCTGGGAAGTTGACCAACGCCTGGCCCAGGTCGTTCACATCGATGTCTGCCAGAATCTGATCTGCTTCGTCCTGTAACTTTCGCTGTGGGATGATCGGATGATCTGAATGGCCCAAGATATATTAAATGGTTGGCAAATATCTGACATGTATCTGACATATATATATATGATATATATATATATATATCTGATATATCTTACATATAGTCTATGCAATGTCTATGATCAAGGCTTTTCACCAGGTCTTGCAATATGTAGCAGCGATTAACAGAGTGTATCGAATATGCCAAATCATCATAAATCATCAACATTTCGAAGTCCCCAACTTTGGGATACGTCAAAATTCTGGTGATCATCATTTTCCCTAAGTACATTGGAATGGCCCAATGACCATATATCTCTGGGTATGTCCTTCCCTTTTCGGATCTATAACGTTTTTGGATCTTGGCTTCAATATCCATCCAATATCAGTCAAGCTGCACTTGTGAGCTCCAAGATCTGCTGTTGTGCTTCCTCCAAGAGCCTCAGACCATAGAAATTTGCTGATCCGGCCATTTTTCGGGTGGGGCGGTGATGGGGTGTGTTCAAAATCGAAGCAATAAAGAAGCAGTGGTTGAAAATTGATATATTTCTGCTTTCATGGATATTTCGAAATAGAGTTCAGGTCTGTTTCTTAAGGATGAGTGTCACAAAGTCACCCTTTCCACAGTGCCGAAAAACCGAGCGAAGCAACATCGAAATTTGCAGAATTTTCTAGGTCTCCCACATTGTAAGCTCTTGCTCACGCTTCTTGGCGTCAGCTAATTCTTTGGTCAGCACAACCTGTGCAAGGGCAAAATGCTCTGAGTTACCAAAGCGCACATGACCTGCAACCAAAAAGTACATAAACAGAAACCTGGCTATCTTGAAATCATCAAAAATCAGAATTAAATCCAGATATGTCAACATAAGTTAACATATTTACATTCCATTTACATCATTTCATACTGTGGATGGTTGCGAAATCCTGCACCACCGCACCACCATCAATCCAGGATGGTTGAAACATGTTGAAACCCAAGCAAAATCACCAAAATCATGGGATTTCTATGGGATTTCTATGGGATTTCTATGGGATTTCTATGGGATTTCTCTGGGATTTCTATGAGATTTCCATGGGATTTCTCTGGGATTTCCATGGGATTTCTATGGGATTTCTATGGGATTTCTATGGGATTTCCATGGGATTTCTATGGGATTTCTATGGGATTTCTTCCATCTATCAACCTGCTAAAATAGATCTTCCAAAGATCTCCAGAGATCTCTGGCCTTCTCCCTGCGCACGGTGATGAGTTCCGTCTCCTTTTCTTTCAGCTCACGGGCGCGATCTGCCTGGTTGGTTGAACCAACGGGGCAACCGTTGGTTGAAGCGTTGGTTCTAACCATGGGAATCTACCCTCTGGTAAACTAACATAACTATGGAAAATCACCATTTTTCATGGGACAATCCACTATAAATGGTGGTTTTCCATAGTTTTTTGTATGTTTACCAGAGGGTAAGGTTTCTACAAACAGGAAAAAGGATCAAACATGGATGGCATACCCTGGATATTTGATAGGAGATTGATAGGAGATTTAGAGTAGCAATTCCACCAATTCCGCCAATTCCACTTAACAACTGCTTTCCACATCTTTCCACAATGAAACTGGTCTGCAAAAAGAAAAACGATGTTAGACACTCCATCTTCTGAACGCTGTGGAGGTTGCACTCCAAATCCAAAGAGAAGTCACGGAACCTCTCGAGCTTTGCTTTCAGACAGCTCACGCTCCATCTGCCAGGATCAGAAGGTCGGTTGATGGTGTTCTCAGCTGATTCACTGTATCTTAGAGTCAGGATAAACATGGATAAAAACATGGATAAACGGTCATCATTGATGAATCATGTCTCGCTGTTTCATTGGCATGTCCTTTTCCCTGTCATTGTGAATCACACAGTGAACAGCTGTGTCGTCAGCTGCCTTTAGCTGAGATTTCTTCATTTCTTCGATCTGCTTCTCGAGCTCCTGATTAAATTTTCTTGCCAATAGCACAAAAATCGAGCTGAATGTGAAACATGGGCACAGAAAGAAAAAACAAATTTGTTGCAGCAAGACGTCTAACCCTTTTGCTGGTTGGCGATCTATGGTTACGGCCAGTTTGCCACTACCACACTGGACTGCTATTGAGCAAATGATTCAAAGAAAACTTTGCTTTCCAGCATGGCAATCAAGACTATAAAAAGCGCAACAAAAAAACAATGGAAAATGAGTGCTGCGCTAAACAAAATCAACGCTAATAATTATGGACATGTTGCACAACCAGCTTCATGGGTTAACACTTGTTCTCCATTATGCCACAAAAAACGCCTTGAAGGGCTCAATGTTGAGAAAAGCATGATCCAACCGTCCAATCCTAAATCACCTGGGCGGAGCACTCCTGGCGAGACTCTTTGCCTCCCAACTCCAGATCCCTTTCCTCACAGCGCTTCCCGCTTCAAGGCTCGGCTCAACATCAGCGTTTCACACGTTTCACGGCAATGGTTCGAATGTTTGGGACTGCGACAATCTGCGCTTGTTCGACTTGCTCAGTGAGCTCCTTGCGCTTGCGCAAGGCGCTCAGGTCGTTGTCAAAGCCTTTTACTCTGTGCTTCCTTTAGACACCCAGAGAATTCCAGGGACATACAATATGTCTAAAGTGTCTAAAGGCATCATTTGATATTGATACTGTCCAAAAAGGGATCCAAAAAGGGATCCAATATCACTGAATGATACTGCTGTAGCTATGTCAAATATTTTGAAGTCATTAAATGTTGATTTATGACAACAATTATTAGAAAACCATTGATGGATAACAATCATCAACATAATGTAATTTCATCTATAATTATATCTTCTGGTTGGTGGTTTCAACCCCTCTGAAAAACACTAGTCAGTCCCAATATATGGAAAAATAAAATTCATGTTCCAAACCACCAATCAGATAATGTCTAACCATGTTTAATATCTTTAATAATATTTAATAATCTATAATAATCTATAATAATCTATAATAATCTAGAATAATCTATAATAATCTATAATATAGCCATAGTTAGTTTGGATTTTCATTTTCATCTAGATTTATATATTGATACCGCTGTATCCATGGATCGTGTCACTTTTCTCCATCGCCTCGTAGCTCTTCTGGGCCATTCGTGCACGTTCCTGAGAGGCCAGGGGGGGCCCAGGGGGCCACAACGCACGAGATGTACATTCCTGCAATGAATCTGATTCGCTTTCTTTAGTTGAATTATATGATAATATAGCATATATATATATACGTATATAGTAATATATATATATATGTATGTATATCATTGAATGTAAACGCATCTAATATTCAACTGACTCAACTTGGATAATCTTGGATCATCTTGGATCCTTACCTGTTCCTCTGCAAGCTTCTTGCGCAGTTCTCCTTCGCGCTCCTGACAGGATTCTATATATGGTCTGGTGATCTTCGAAATCTGCACCGAAAAAGGGGACAGTCCAAATTCTTTCCAAAAAAATGGCAGTTGAAACCTGATGCCATTCAGAAACATCTGGAAACAATTCACTTGCAGATGCATCTGGAACCATCTGGAAGCCCCAAAAACCTCACCAAACATAAACAAACACCAGTTGTACCCGGAAACACCAGGACAGCACTTTTTGGACATCTCCTCCGCTCCATCCAGGCGTTCGGACAATTGCGTCTGCCGGCGCTCTGCATCAGCCACCTTCGGTTGACCGAGGCTTCGTTTTACAGGGATTTTTCGGATGAAAATGGTCAACCAACCAATGTTTTTTTGCCCAATGCCTGACATCAAATGATCAAACCGGCTTGGCGATTTCGGATTTTTGATATTTCTTGAAGTGTGAGTAATTATGAGTAATTACCCTCTGGTTATTTGTTACATAGCCATGGTTTTTCGATGCCCCATAGAAATAGATGGTTTACCTATTACAAATGGTGGATCTTTCCATACCGAACTGTTAGTCATAACCAGATGGTAAATGTAATGTACTGTGAGTGTTTAATTTGAAAGAAATGGGGATGGGTCAAAACCCTGGTACCTATAGTGAACCCCAAAATAGCTGGTAAATGGATGTTCATCCCATTAAAAATGTATCTATAGGTATTGACCCATACCCAAATCACTCACAGTGAGCGCCACAATGCGCCACAACTCCCCAGTGGATGGTGAGCGAAAACCATGGCATGGCAAGCGCCTTCTGGGCCAACGTCTGCGCTTCAACTTGAAGCTGCCTGTCATGGAACCCATCAAGGAAAAAAACAACGGTAGCAGCTGGACTTTGTCGTTCCAACTAGATCCAAAGCTTTTGAGTCTGATCATGTCTGATCATGTCTGATCCAATCAAACTCATCAAATATCGTCCAAATATCCGGAGAAATATCTCGATTTATCGATTCGAAATCATCGAAATCGATATCGCCTCGACTGATCTCTGGATATCTCTGGGGACTGCACTTCTCTTTGCCACCAAGAGCTTCGCGCATGCCAAACAGCCAGTCATCACCTGACACAACGGGAAAAAGCTGGTCCCAAATTTTGGATCAGATTCAATCGATTCACAGTTGAAACTTCACAATATCAATGTCATCCGATGTCAGTTGAGTCAGCTGTCCTGAATACTCTTCGTTCTTGCCATCGAGACCTGAAAAATCCGTGCTGCGAATGTTGCGAAAAGCGGCACTTGCGACACTCACATCTCACGTCCGCGGCCTGGCAAAGCATAGCCCGAGTCACGCCATTCAGTGAACGGGTTCCTCACATGGGACGAGGGACGAATGAGGGACGATTGAGCCAAGATGAACACAGCTGAAGTGCTGAGGTGAAGGCCTCAAAGCATCTGTACCTTTGCAAAAAACTGTGCTCTTAAATTGCACAGCAATTTGAACATCCAAAAACTGAAAAATCCCATGGGAAACTGATGGATTTTTTTCTGGAAACCTTCGAAAAAAAACGATGCCGAGACACTGCCGCCAGCTCCCTTGGCTCCCTTGGATCCCTTAGATCCGTTGGATCCTGCTTTCCGGAAAATGTGTCGAAAGCGCCTTGACCAGGCACTTTCGATACGTGAAGGATGTGAGAAACATACCCTCTGGTTATGTCAAAATAGCTATTGAAAATGACCATAGAAATAGTGGATTTTCCCATTGAAAGGTGATTTTCCATAGTTATGTTAGTTTACCAGAGGGTACGTGACATACGTGACATGTGACATGTGAAATCATGTGAAATCATGTGAGTAGTTCGCCTTGACAAAAACATGTTTTGCCATGCCTCGATCCAACTATTTTTGATGCTGCAAGGGCAACCGCAGCTATGGTACAGGGCACCTGCTTCCCTGCCAGGAATTTGACTCAAAAATCACAGAGAAGTCCACAATGCCAAGCGCGATTATATGGGTTTGTCTGAAAATGTTGGGTATATATTCCCAATGAAATAGCTATTTAATAGGGATAATGATCAGCAAAACCATTGGGTTTAGGGGTACACAACATTTTCAGACACACCCATATAAACCAGCTCACAGTGGAAAATGAACCGTTTTCGTTTTAAAGGACAGGGTGTTGCCACCAGCATCCCTCCCCAAATTGGATGCCCAGCGAACCTTGAATTGTCATGTTCGTCGTCCATCTTTCATTGAAAACCCCACCATGCTGTTGGATTTTTGCTAACAAAGGTCCTCAACTGAAAAGCAACTATAGATCCGCCCCCTAAAAATCGTCCACGACTGTCGTGAAAATCTGGAAAAGTGATCTATTTTGAACGGAAACCGACTTGATATGATTGATCCTGGTTTGATAGCAAGCCAACAGTGGAACATGATGCCCAACATGACGTTCCCTTGGTTTCCCAAACTGTTTCCCCATGAGTCGTCCCATCATATCCCATCTTTGCCAGCCTTGTGCAGAATGCTGCAGCGGAGACACCAAAGGCCGCTGCGAGTACTGCACAGAGGGACAAGAGTTGGTGATTGTAAGCAATGGAAAGAAAAACAATCGTTCATGATTCATCATTTATCCATGCTTCATCCATTTATCCATTTATCCAGCCATCATTTATCCATTTTTTCCCTCAAAATTCACCTGTAGCCTGTGGCTGGATCTTCTTAGTGATGGATATCCATGGATATCCATGTGAAATTCATCCGTCCTGCACGGCAACCTGCTTCACCACCGGCTCCATGAGGCCAGGCTCCATGGTGCCAACCAATTGGAAAAAAAAGCACCGACCGGTGATTTTTTCGGAATTCGAAATGTCACGAAATGTCAATCATTCTCTGACTTTTATAGTACTTTTATGACTTTTAAAAAAATGTTCCATAATTTGTTTCAGCGCTCTGCAGGTCATGAGCGCGAGCCAAACTTCCCACCAGCCAGCGTCTTCAGACCACTACAGCTAAATAGAAGTAAAAACTGGAAAGGGACTGTGAGGCAACCCTTTTGCCAAAGTACATACTCACTGCAAGGTGTTTTCTATTGTTTTCGTATTCAAGCTGCGGCGACTCAAACTTTCAAACTCTGAACTTTTCAAGATAATGTTTGACACGCAGTACGAATGCCTTTGACGGTGAAGACGTGTTCAAGCATAGTGTGGCGCATTTTTTCGCACAAGCGCGGAAATTGCTCCACTGCGTTTGCAGGGAGCATTGATTCACCAGATCTGGAAATGATGTATGCCATATTTTTCTATACGTAATTTTTTAAATGTAAAGAAAATGATGAAAACAGAGATGTGTGATGATTTTGGAGGCTCCATGGTCCAATCATATTGACATAGACATAGACCATCATGACGACCCATCCCACCAGAAAAATTGGCCGATTTTTTTTTCAAAGTCAAAGTCAGGGTGTCTTATGGTCTCTTGGCGACGCCAATTTTGGCCGCCAGAGTTTTCTTCCACTTGGTGTCAGCAGATGCCCGGGTACCCAGGAGCTGGCGCTCCAGACGGAGGAAAAAGGATGGCACCTAGGAGCTGCCCGCAGTGCCGTGCAAAAAAAGAGGTTTCAGATGGAAGTAAAACGGATGCTTAAAACGGTGATATTGTGGAAATGCAACCAAAAAAGGAGACTGAAAGAATCTGAAAGATATGAAAATTATGAGAGATGACAAGATATGATAAGATATGATAAGTAAACTTGCCTCTTCAGTGCGCCAGGTTTGATGGAAAAGCCAACTCAAGGATGAAGATGGAAGCACTATGAAGCACTCATAAAGATCAAAAAAGTTGGGTTGTTCCTCTGTGTGTTCAAGTACTGCTTAAAGGACTGCAACAAGGGATGCCAAAAGCTGAAAATAAGACAAGGGCTGTTGCCTTCTCGCGCGATGCCTACCATCGGATCACTCCATATCTTCCATCCATTTCCCAAATCTTTCCCAATCTTTCCCAAATCTTCACATCACTATCATCACTCTGATCCAAAATCCATCATCTTCTCAGTGGTGAACATGCTGATTGGATGCTGCAAAAACCGCGTCTCGAAACCGTTTCGTTTCTGTCCGTGGCTCAATGTGCGCCTTGAGAATTGGAACCATGACCTCAAAAGAGGTTGTCGATCGGTTTGTACTTCGCCATGTAAATAGGATATGATTGGTATGCAAGTGATGTAAGTGATGTAAGTGGGTCCCCTAGTTGTGAAGGTCACGCAAATTTGAACATCCCAAGTCTCCCTACTTTTGTTTTCGAATTTTCTCGCTTACTCATATGAGGCCCACACGTGGTAGTCCAGCCTCGAGCTTTTGACACATGCAACGAGGATAATGAGGATAGCTATAGAAGCTGATGCTTACTGATGCTTGAAATATTCGTGTTTACCAGAGGGTAACTATTAACATCTATTAACCATTAACCATAACCATGGATTAACCATTATATAACCATAGATTATCCATAGATTATCCATATATTAACCGTAGATTATCCATATATTAACCATGGATTATCCATTTATAGATGGTTTACGCAGCTACCCGATGGGTGTTTTGGATCCGAATCACCAGACATATCCGTCACTGAGATTCCCACGGACCATCCGGTGCTGTCCTACCTGGGCTGGTAGTTCTGTTGGAACACACTCATAACGAAGATGTCCAAAGATGTATCCATGATATCCATGATATCCATGATATCCATGATATCCATGTTGAGTTTGTTATGGATATTCCTCCAGATATCACCTGGATATCATGAACAGTTAGCTTTTCCAGAACGCATTTTGACCATCGTCGCATTTCCTCAGCCCTGGACTCTGCTGAGCCTACACGACAAATCGACTTCGGCAAACACATTACAAGACCTTGACCTCTCTGTGCTTTCTGAACAGTTTTTGTATTTAAAAAGCACAGAGAATCCAAATGATGATACAAAAACAACCGTTTTTGATCCAATAGTTTTCTGTCAAAGTAGATCCAAGATGATCCAAGTAGGTCCATGGCAAATCCTGGGAGACTGTAAAGTCATTGGGATCTTGAAAGTCCACAGGTCCACAGAAACTCTGTGGGTTTCTATGGGTTTCTATGGCCTCCAGGTTTGGACGGAATGCTTCTGATGGTCCTGCAGCAAAATCAGCAGCTTCTCACGCCAAACAAATCTGACCTTGTTGATTTTATCCATCATTAAACGGCTAAACATCATTGAACCTCGATCATTCATGATCATTCTATCAGCGCAACCTAAAAATGGGACCATTCCCGCAGACCTTGGTATCCGACATGCAGTTTTTCTGAGTTTTTGCCTTCACAAAAAAACTCGTTGCCAGTTTCTCTATGTCAAATCTATGCCTATCGAATGTTTGCCTTTTCATGCCTTTTCCCAGATTTTTGGCAACATCCACACACAGTTCACTCCTGCTACACGAGCATGGCAGAAACCTTGAGTGGCACCCTGGTAGACTCGCACTTGACCTGGGCGGATTCCGCAGTCAGACAGTTTTATATCACATGGGGTCTGGAAAGGTGCCGAGATATACCACATATAACTATCATATATCATACATATAACCCCCAAATGGCCATTTTCGTTGTGGAGGATGATATTTTTTGTGCAATGTAGTGCAATGATAACCCCTCAGGAATAGGTTTGAAATAGAGCTGGCACAGAAGCATCAGTGGTCACTGAGGCTTCTGACTTCCTTCAGGGAAACAGCGGCGCAACATTGACGCCTTCACAGTGAAGGGGTACTGTAGCATGGCATTGGATCAAGACGGATCAACGTGGGTCAACATGGATCGACCTGCACAAGCAGTGGATCTCCAGAAAGGCACTGCACCTCCGAAACAACCAGCGCTTCTCATGCTGGAATTCTAGTCTTCCATAGACTTTCAAAAGCTGAATGATCTGAATGATATGAATGTCAAATCTTGGCTTGAGCTATCAATTGCAGCACTGAAGGGCTTTTGACAGGGGGCCTTGTATTGACGTACAGGAGTGCTGCCAGCCTGCCACAAAGTGCACAAAGTGCGCTCGACAAAGAGGATCAGCCAAGACGCACCCGGCAGCACAAGAAGCGATCCTCCATGCCGACGATCTCTGCTTCAATCCAGCGCTCTTCACTGGAAGACCTGCCGGAAAAATGTCATCAACACGTCGTATCTGGATCCCACAAGATCCCCCTTTGTTGAAGAAACATGTCCCCTCTGATGGCTAAAACTGGAAAAAGATGGCCACATTCCAAGCAGTTTTCCAACCCCCGTTTTCCCGGCCAGTCGCCCGGCCAGAGTTCACAGGGTTCACCGGCTGCAAACGGCCTCAGAGTTCTGTCCGAATTTTTTTGGTAACACAAATTCTGACCTTTCCAGAAATTCAACTCACATTCTGATCGAAAATTGCGTCTCCATTTCCTCCATTTCCTCCTGAGGGTCTGAGGGTCCTTTGCTCAATTTGCCATGGATCTCGCGCTAGGATCATGGCAGGCGCAGCATCTCCTGTTCAACATGAGGCAACTGCTGAGCCTTGGAGCAAAATGACAAGAAATTGCCAAAAAGGCCAGGTAAATACCAGGTAAATATATATATATATATATAATAGGTAAATACAAGGGTAAACCGCTAAAGCTGATTTATCCAAGATCCAAAATATCCAAATGATCCAATCTGTCCTCAAGACGGTCCTGAGACGCCAGCTAATCTGTAAAGCGTCACTGAATAAACAAATGGCCTTAGGAAACGTCGGGAAAAGTTACGTCAAACTCCACTGATTCACTGAGTTCTCTCAAAAAATTGTGGAAGAAACACCAAAAGTCTGAAACTGACATTCTGGAAGAAGCCGAAATGGACAATTTCTCTGCTCCAATTTTGTTTGCTGTGCGAATGCTCTTGTCTGCTGGACGTTTTCCCCCGCACTGGTTGCACGTGCACCTGGCACTGGTTCTGCTTTAGCTCTTTTGCTGTCCCAAGAAAAACGCGTCACAGAGGTATGAAATGAATTCAGATGATATCAGTATATCTTCATATCTACATATATCTGTTTGGGGCATCAGTGTGACTACAAAAAGAATTACAAGGATCCATCAGATTCTATGACACTATGAGCTGTGCATGCACCTCTCCCAATAGCCACTTTCCTTGTGTGGCCGAGAAGTATTCCACTTTGTCGCCGCTGCTGTAAGCAGCGAAGAAATTGCTCTCCTGGGAAGAAAACGATCAAAATGAGTCAAAGCTACGTAATTACATGTAATTACCATGTTCCTTTAATTAACTTGATGTGAAGAGAGTTGGCGGAAATTCAGCGTGGAATCCACTTCAAGGTAGCAGCTAAGGAGGAAGCATGATGATTTCCCAAATACATTCAAAGGCGTCCAATGACGGGTTGATCTTGACCCTGTGGCCTTCTTTGGCTTCGCCATGTGCTGACTGGCCACCTCAGTTTAAGCAGCTCTCCCGGAAACCGGAGAAACTGCCTGACCTGCAGTCGTTGCATCCTGTATCGGTACATCGCTCCATGTGTCCAATCAGACAATCAGATTCACCAAAACGCTGCGAAAATCATTGAACAATAGAAGATGTTTACAAAATTTTACAAAAATATGTTCCATGTGGGTTTAAGCCGTGGCCTTTTGATTTGCTCCATCTTCAGCTTACTTCCTCTTCACCATCGCTGCAAGTCGTCGGATCTGCAAATTCTGTGTCAGTTCGACCCATGGATAGCACATTTTGATCCACTTGAGTTAATAATCCAGAATGCTATGGCCATAGATTTTGGTCAAATAGTACCATACCAGAATTTGACCATGGATAATACCAGTGTTTTTTCGCCAAATCTGGGTTTGTCTGATGTTTGGATACCCTCAATCCCATGGTTTGACATAATTTCCCCATGGAAAGTTGCCATTTTTTCGCTTCGCCGTGTTGAGATCACGGCCAGTGCCGAGGACCGCTGTCGCGGCAGCTGGGGGCAGCTTTCTGAGGCCACCTGCAGCGATTTTGAAGCGATTTTCATGGTGCTTACCATCTGGTATCAACTGGGATTTTAATAGTATCAACTTATGAAAAATTGTATTTTTGAAGCAATGGATGTTTCCACCTGTATCTTTCTGGTATCAACTGAAAATGACCATTTATAGTTGATTTACCTACTAAAGATGTATGGATAATGGGAAAATATTGGGTTACCCTCTGGTAAACATACAAAAAACTATGGAAAATCATCATGCTATTAATGGGTAAATCAACTATTTCGACTGGGCCATTTTCTATGTCGCAAAGTGTCAACGTTTACCAGAGGGTATCATGGGACAGGCTGGGGATCAGATCATGGGAATCTCTGGAACCAGCGAATCTCCATGTTGTTCCGCCAGAAAAAAGGTCTGCTCATGTAACACCATTTTTTCACCACATAACCCAGTGGTTGCCCCGGACCTCCAAGTCAGCATCCTGGGCATGACACTTCTGTTTTTAGAATGGATAGATTCATTTTTAGTGGATAGACCTGGATGTATCATGATTCATGAGGATTGCTGAGGGTTCATGATGATCATGATGGGATGCACCGAGCTCTTCAGAGCCTCTGACAAAACTAGTCATCTAACTAGTCATCTAACTAGTCATCTAAGACAAGGACAGGTTCAGCTCGTGTCTCTTCCTGTGTCTCTGCCTCTCGCACACACCTCGCAGGTTGTTACGCTGTTACACCTAGGCCTTGCCTTCGAGACTCTTCAGACTTAAGTCCTAATCATTAGAATTCATTGAATTCATTAGCCTTGTTCAATCTCAATCTCTATGGTATTTTGGGAACTTGTGATATCTTGTGATTCTTAGATAGTTCCTGGCATTTTCTTTGTTTTCTTCACCTATCCCATGTTTTCTTCGTTCTCTCCTCTTTCAGTCTTAGCTGTAAACTCAGGAGGTATTGTAGTCCTCCCGGCGAGCCAGTCTTGAACGTGCTGCAAATTCAACTGCCATACCTGACAAACTTCAATGGCTTAGTTTACGTTTAAAAAAAAAAAACAGGAAACCATATTAGCAATTTTAGCCCCTAAATCCAGGGGTATGCAAAATATACCCTTTAATCATTCAATATATTCAATCATTTTCTGGAAAAATCTGTAGACCATTGCTGGTGCAGCTCACCACATGGATCTTTGAAGGTCTCAGCAGCGACACAGCCGAAACGACTCGAGCAAGACGTGAACCTCGGATCGGCGGTCCAACTCAGTAACTGATCATGTTGACGATATTTTTAGTGTGAAAATATTGAACATGTCGTGTAAAATCTTTCAGTAGCTTGAAGTAGTTCTTAGATTCTTGGTCACTGGATTGTGTAACTCTGCCTCCTTTGAATCTTAGCCGTTCAACGTATATTCATAGTACCCTCTGGTAAACATACAAAAAACTATGGAAAATCACCATGTTTAATGGGTAAATCAACTATTTCTATGGCCATTTTCTATGTCGCAAACTGTAAATGACCAGAGGGTAGCGTTTCATAGCTCCACTCGAAGTCGAGCAGCTCGACGCTTTGGAGGCTTTGGAGGCTTTGGAGGCGTGGCTTGGACGAGGAGCCATAGGAGACATGGCGGTTTCACCTTTCGAAGTGAGTTATTTGATGTTAGTTTAAATTCTATAGCCGTTTATTGATGTTTACTGTAGTTTGCTTCCTTTCTGATGTTGATTCATTTGATTCAAACATATTCAAAATACAACTACATTGAAGACATTCTAAACACAAAGGAGTCGATTGTGTGCCTGCAGCAGCCTGCGCTCGCGCATGCGCAGCCTCCTTCGGTTTACCGGGGACCTCCATGCAGCCCCAACTGGAAAGCCGGAGATCTGAGGGAGCGGAGAAAACCGAAAAAGAAACAACCGAAACATACCGAAACAACCACTTCTATCCAATTCTACAATTTCCAGATGTTGTTCTTCCACCCATTTCCACAGACTAGACAGTGTTGTTAGACAAAATATGTCAAAATATGTCAAAATCTCCAGTTCTTGAGATTTCTCTCGTGTTCCATGTGTCGCCTGGTCGAGCAAAGTGGACGTCGGCTTCTTCGGGCCCTGCTTTGGCACGACCATGAAGGTCTGCTGACCCAACTCACCACAGCGGCGCTGGCCTCTTTCTGGCAGAACCTCTCAGTTTGGCCAGTGCCAGTTATGCCACAGTTATGGCCAGTTCTGGCCAGTTTGAACTGCAGAAACAGCTGGAAATTCCTGAAGAAATTTCCTCAAAAAACCATCGAAGTCGTCAATTTTTGCTGGAAATCCTGACAAATCCTGCCAGCCTCGGGGCGCCGGCAGCGCCATATCCCACAGAGGCACCCAAAGAGCAGCAAGACTGAAAGCACCAGCAAGACCACTTGCAGGTGACCTCACCACATTGGAATCACCATTAAATCACCATTAAATCCCCATTAAATCACCATTTATAGTGGTTAAATCACCATTTTCCTATGGTTTTATAGTAGAAACCAATGTTTTCCTATGATTTTTTCGGTGTTTAAAAGTGTGTTTTCTGCTGATTTTCCTCAAAGTCTCAGGTCGAAGCAGTCCAACTGCGCTTCGTCCCAGAGGCAAATGACGCTCATGGCGCTTTCGGCCACGGCCACAGTTCTCCATGCGGAGCGATGGATTTCACAACGATTTCATGAAGGTGATTTTAAGTGACTACATGGTGTTTTGCGCCTTTAAAAAAACCAACCGTTTACCCAGTTGACCCTGGAGAATTGCGAATGTTCAGATCGCAGTTTGCTATTGCCCATACAAACACATCCACAAACAACTTTGGATGCAGGATCAATCCGGAAAAAACGATGAAAAAAACAACAAATAAATATACCTGTACATCGTGTACCATTGCTGATCACCAAAATTTTCCAGATTTGGATCGTTTTTGCCCAAAACACTACTTGAGACATCATTTTCGCTAAAGGCGTGTTCCGACCCATTCCCGACAAAATTGACGAATCTGGGGAAAAGAACGGAACAGAAATCACACAAACCATGAATGAACAAAAAATAAAACACAAACGGGGAAAAAAATATATATATAGATACATATATATCATATATATATATATATGTTGACAAAACAACCGTTGAAGTTGACTGCGATGATGCGGCCCACTGCGCATCATGTCAAAATCCGCCGACCCCAGGGTACCAGGGGGAGCGCGCCAGAGAAGCAATGCCAGACGGAGAGCTCAGTTAAGGGGAAAAACGAGAAGCAGACAAAAGAAGAAAGTTGGAAGCCTGAGTAGTGCAAGTTGGAGCTAGTTTCTTGTCGGTGCAAACAACGTTTGGCAATAGCCGCAGGCCCTAGACAGCCGTCCTTAACACCGTATGCATCTGTCTGTGCACAGGCCTGTTGTGATACATCAAGTCATCACGTCATGTGTAAGCCTGTTCGAATTCTCCAGGGAAGAGTTATTTAAGTGACATTTTAAGTGACATTTTAAGTGACCATTCATACCTCAATGGATTGGTTTAAGGGAAAATTTACAGGAAAGCCCCATGATCTTCATGGGAAAATCTATGGTTTCCTGTAGATTTTCCCTTAAACCAATCCATTGAATACTGCATCACACCACACATTCGCAGATCCCCTTTTTGCCAGCGCAGAGCTGCTTTGAGCCTTGTCCAGCAGTGATTTTAAGCCATGTCTGTTGGGCTTATAACTCCATTTTTAAAACCACCACAATAACCCCAAGCCTTGTTTACAATATATGTGTACAATCTGTGTATATATTATATATATATGTATGGGATTATATGAGTAGGGTCGCTGTTGCGACAACTGTTGGATGACTACAATAGAAGATGCAGCATCGCTGAAGCCGTCGCCTCCTTTGACTGCATTGCTGTTCGTAGCTCCCGGCAAAGACTCGCCTGGGAAAAAAACCAGTGCCATGCGATTAACCCTGCCGTTTCTGATTTTTGTTTACATGCCTTTGTCAAAAAAATCGAGTACTGCAAAGATTTGATGCTTTATCAATGTTTATCATATCAATGGCCATTTCAGGAACCTAAATTTCAGGTGCATACCATATATATATATATGGCCTAAAAAAAAGGCCTAAATTTCAGGGAACATCCCCACAAAATATTGCCATTTTAGGATCCTGAAATTCCCATTGATCATAACTTTGCCCAGTCAAATGGCCATAGCCGTTGCCTCTTCAGCCACCAGGTCCGCATGAAGCTCTTCCTCCTCAGCAGTCAAGACCATCATGTAAACATATTAATGCAAACTGTCCCATGATACCCTCTGGTAAACGTTGACAGTTTGCGACATAGAAACTGGGCCAGTCGAAATAGTTGATTTACCCATTCAATATGGTGACTTTCCATAGTTTTTTGTATGTTTACCAGAGGGTAATGGTTGATATGTAACAGAAAAAGCTACTAACGGCGTCCCGATGGCCGAAAACACTTTCTGCTCCTGCTCGCACAGCTTCACATTCTGCCGCAGTCGCGTATATCGCTCCTCTGCATCATCTGCCTGCGACTGGGAACGATCCAAAAACCGTCCCAGTGGAGCTTCCTCTCCCGACTCTGAAACATCTGCAGATAAAGATCATGGAACTCTCATCTTCACAGTTGTCTCCTATGATTTCTTGGTGTACTCTGCCAGTACTCTTCCCTTTTCTCTCAAAAACTTCTTGCAGTCCTCAAATCTTGCTGCAGCCAAGTCCACATCGAAGAGCATGGCTTTCTCTTCCTTTCAAATTTCCACCAAGTTAAAAAACATCAGCCGGGCCACTGTCCGATGGTGTCCGATGGTGTTCGATTGGATCTATAGCAAACTCATGGCCTCATGCTGTTCGTGGTCCTTCTTCAGCGCTGCAAGGGCATGCCTGCCACGTGGCCAGTTCAAACCTATAAATTGGGAGAATCCAGCTACACTAAGTTTCAAACAACTTGGAGGAAAGCGTTGTTTAATGTGTGACAGTCACAGAAGGTTCTTCATAGTTTTTGATCAGTTGAGGATGATAATAATGATGGAACTGGGATGTTGATTAATGATAGATCATCACACATTATGTATGTATATATATATATAT
>Ga0126342_10007754_pt1 | contig 19217 bp, 12 predicted proteins | sample Cyp1metagenome_FD_92528 | JGI IMG/M metagenome (GOLD analysis project Ga0126342, IMG submission 92528) | Coral microbial communities from Lord Howe Island, Old Settlement Bay, Australia - Cyphastrea 1 metagenome | ecosystem: Host-associated > Invertebrates > Cnidaria > Coral ... | reverse complement strand
GAGATGTTGAAAAAGTGCACGCCGTTGTGGCGCGAAGCACATTTCCAAGTCAAAATGTACAAAACACACCATGCTCGGACCACTTTTGGAGGTTCAGATGTCGAAAAATTGCACGCCGTTGTGGCGCGAAGCACATTTCCAAGTCAAAATGTACAAAACACCACATTTTCGCGCCACTTTTGGAAGTTCAAATGTCGGAAAAGTGCACGCCGTTGTGGCGCGAAGCACATTTCCAAGTCAAAATGTATAAAACACCTCAGCTCCGGACCACTTTTGGAAGTTGAGATGTTGAAAAAGTGCACGTCGTTGTGGCGTGAAGCACATGTCCAAGTCAAAATGTTCAAAACACTAGCGGTTCGGACCATTTTTGAAGGTTCAGATGTTGAAAAAGTGTACGCCGTTGTGGCGCGAAGCTCACTTCGAAGTCACACTACATTAGACTACATTACACTCCAGTACGCTCCACTACACTAAATTACACTACACCACACTACATTACACTGAATGACACTGCAACACAGATAGACCGCCAGACAGATAGACAGATGAAAGGGAGAGAGAGATAGACAGGTAGGTAGATAGATAGATAGATAAGTAATTAGATGAAAGAGAGAGAGAGAGAGAGAGGCCAGCTGGGTAGATGAGATAGATAGATAGATGGCTAGACAGATAGACAGACAGAAAGACAGACAGATCGACAGACAGACAGACAGACGGACGGACAGACAGACAGATAGATAGATAGATAGAGAGATAGAGAGAGAGAGAGAGAGAGAGAGAGGGATAGCTAGATAGGTAGGTAGGTAGGTAGGTAGGTAGGTAGATAGTCAGAGAAAGAGAGAGAAATAGTGAGAGAGAGCAATCACCTTTCGCTCCATCAGTGGCTTCGCTCTGCCATCCCTGATTCACAACAACCAACCTCTCCTATAGGTTTCCTATTTTCGAAACTTCCGCCACCGCCTTGTGCGGTACTACTGGTACTCATACGACGAGATTCCCATGTGCAATCCTGCCCTTTGATGGAATGGCTGTGTGCAGGTGCCATCTAAAGTGTGTCGCTTTCAAAACCTGAGCATACATACGGTTGTTAACCATTTTCTGTTTCTTCGGGTCCCAACCTCCTGGTTTCGTACAATGGGCCGCGAGGTCCTCAATGATGAACTTTTATCTACGGGCTTGAATCATCGCACTCATCGCCATGTTTTCTAGGATAGCCAAGTTCCTATGATTTTTGAAGCTAGTTTGGTTTGCAACCCTTAAACATCCTTAAGCCAAATATGTATGTGCAAATCCGCATTGAATCATCATTAATGTCGGGTGAACCTGAATAAAGTCTTCGTGAAACAAACAATATATCACAAGGTGGTGCTGTTGATACACCACATTCACCCTTTGCATAGATGTATATATACATTCATACATACAAACATACGTACGTACATACATATATATATATATATATATATGTATGTATGTATTTTTGTTTATACAATGATAGCTGGCCTAGGTGCAGACCAACTTAGTTATCCTCCCGCCACATCCTTGGAAGAAATCTTCCCAGTACATCAGGCCCTGGTGGCCGTGGCACAAAATGGCATGGCGCTGCGGCACTGTGCCGAGCATCTGCGAGATGACCAGGTGCCAAGGTGAAGATAATTTAATGATGTAAAATATAGACATGGTGTTTTTCATAAATGGGGGCTCCGGAAAATTGTTGGTTTTTAATGGAAATATTGCCACAATGGATTATGTAGGGGTACCTTCATTTTAGGAAACCACCATATTTATGGTAAAATTGAAATACGGGAAGGCACGTCGGGATATGAATATGTGTACATTACATCAACAAAAAGCAGATACATTACATACATGCATGCGTCCATACACACCTACATACAGACATACAGGCATACAGACATACAGCAAACATACAGCAAACATGCAGCAAACATACAGCAAACATACAGCAAACATACAGCAAACATACAGCAAACATACGGCAAACATACGGCAAACATACAGCAAACATACAGACATACATAACCATACATAACCATACATACATACATACATGCATACATACATACATACATACATACAGTACATATACATACACATACATACACACATACATATATAAATACATACATACATACATACATACATACATACATACACATACACATACACATACATACACATACATACACGTACATACACATACATACACATACATACACATACATACACATACATACACAGACATACACATACATACACATACATACGCATACATACACATACATACACATACACACACATACATACACATACATACACATACATATGTACACATACATACACATACATACACATACATACACATACATACACATACATGCACATACATACAGATACTTACACATACATATACATACATATACATACTTATACATACATATACATACATATACACACATATACATACACATTCATACGGATACATACATATACCTACATATACATACATATACCTACATATACCTACATATACCTACATATACCTACAAATACCTACATATACCTACAAATACCTACATACATACATACATACATACATATATATGTATATACTTACATACATATACATATACATACATATACATACATATGCATACATATACATATATACATACATACGTACATGCATACATACAACCATACATACATACATACATACATATACAAGCACACACATATACCTGCATACATACATACATACGTACGTACGTACATACACACATACATACATACATACGTACAAATTATAGATATGCATGGAGTTTATTTTTTTTTACATGGGGCCAAACTATGGTGGATTTTTGTGGAGGTTTGCCATTCCTGCCTTGCTGACAGCCCCCGCCCAGAAGCAGGACGTTTGCTTGGTGGCAGTGCAGCAAAACGGCCGGGCGCTGCGCCACGCATCGGAGCAGCAGCAGAACAACAAGGAGGTGGTCGATGCGGCGTTGGAGAACTGCACCCAGGCCGGGGGGGTCCGGGCTGGAAATGTCCTTATTTCCTATCGGTTGATTTTAAAAAGGGCACATAGGTAGATAGGTAATTAGATGATAAGAAGTAATATGAAAAAACCGGCCCGTTGATTTTCTTAAAAGGACAATGATTGTTGATGGGGATAGCGGGATAGCGTGTTTTGAGTCCAGTGGTAGCATCATTAGCATCGGGTATAGTTAGAAATAGAAGGGCCGTAAAGCAGGGAACAACAACTATGGTTCTTGCGGAACTTATAGTTTGAAGCACCCCTCCCTTCATGAGTACGAGTGCTTCCTGCGCTGGGGACTTCCGAGTGCATTTGCGGGCTTGCCAAAACGAGGTATCAAATGGTCGAATGGGAAAGATCGTGTAAATAGTAGATAGATGGAATGACGAATTGATATAGACAGCCAGACCTACAGATCGATTTGTAAATTATTCGGTTGATTGATGGGTTGGCTGATCGGTTGATCGGTTGATCGATCGATTGATGGATTGGTTGATTGGCTGATTCTTTGGTTGAGATTGACTGATTGACGGGATGGCTGGTGGATTGGTTGATCGGTAGTCTAACGTAACGTCCTAACTAGATAAGTACAGAGACCGACAGATAGAGAGAGAGAGAGAGAGGGATAGATAGATAGATAGATAGACAGACAGACAGACAGATGGATAGACAGATAGCTAGACAGATAGATAATTAGATAGGTAGGTAGAGAGATAGAGATATAGAGAGTTAGAGAAATAAAGGGATAGAGAGATAAAGAGATCGATAGATGGATAGATGGATGGATAGATGAATAGATACAGATAGAGAGATAGAGAGATAAATCGATAGATGATAGATGGATAGATGGATCGATGGATCGATGGATAGTGGGTGGATAGATGGATATATGGGTGGATAGGGATCGATAGATGGCTACTGGTAGATGGACAGATAATGATAGGTAGATAGATGGATAGAAAAATAGCTAAACAAAGACACACACACACACCCACACACTTCGAAAGGCAGGTTCGGTATTTAGTTTGGCAGGCATGTGCAAGAAACCAGGAAACGAGGATGATGGATGATCCTTTGGCGCTTGAAACCCATGGGTTTCCCAGTGAAGTGGTAAGTTCATGGTAAATTCAAGCACGAACCTGGTGTTGATTGCAGCTGACTCGATCCCGAGGCGCTTCCATATGCTGGCCCCGAGCTTAAAAAGGACGCGGCCCTCCCAAGAAACCCTGGCTGTAACGGAGTATAACCCAGGCACTAGGTAGTCAAGATTGGAATGCTGTTGGGAAATAATAGCGTGGTATTAGTTTTCAAGACTTGGCAGCTGTTGCAAAAGTCTGTCACACTCAGGCATGTGAAGTAATGCGGGACGTGAGGTTTGTTCCCGTGAAATATATTCGGCGTTTCTGCCCGTTTCACTGGTAAATTGAAGCAGCTGCAACAGGATCATGATTCACCGAAAGTTTTGGTGGTTATCTCCCCATTTTTGTTGTTCAAATCCAACGGGGTGACAAGAACATGATTATCGGATGAGGGTGTTGATTGATTGCCCAACTCTTTGAATCAACTCCCAAGTGTTTGATGGCTAACCCCCCAAATTTTCGCAGATTTTCTCAAGGCTTCGGTGGCGGATTTTCCCCCTGCAGGAGTGGGAGGAAATCCTCACAGGCCGCTGGAAGGACGAGGGCTGGCACCTTGAACGGCGGCAGGCGGGGCAGATTCTGAGCCAGATCAAGACCTGAAGACTCGGTGAAGACGTCAGGATGTACATATTTTTTTTTGCGGAGATGGGTCAAACAAATGAAAGGTAAGTGTGGGTATGTGTATTTTTGGTATTGTTTGATTGTCATCATTACATCTTGCCTATTGTCAAAGGTTTGCTTGTCCAAATTACCAAAGACCAACACGCATAATTTTATGATGTATATTGATGAATCTTAATTCCACACCCATGTCAGTAGAGGGCTAGGCAACTTTGAGTGTTGCCGACTATCCACGTTTGGTGCCAATTTGACCTACATATTTTAGGTTCCGACCGCGTCAGAAAACTGACGGCGTTCGGAGTCATGTTTCACAATTGATACATAAGCGAGCAAAAAAATTGCTGATTTCACCAAATGGACATGGGGATTTAATGGAATCCAATGGGGCTTGATTGGTTTAACTATCATTTAATTCGAATTTACCACATATTTGGGACCATGGAATGGGGGTGTTTAATGCTGGTGTGTCGGAGCGTCAACTATTTATGTAATTATGTCCCCACCTGCCAGGTGAGGGTCTCCAGATTTTAACAAAGATGAGGAAAAAGTAAAAACATCGGGCATTCTATTTCAAATTCTATCTGACATTCCATCTAGCATTCCATCTGGCAGTGTTTCTGGCATTCTAGTCTGACATAGACTCCAACTTTCTGACATTCTATCTGGCAGTCTTTCTGGCATCCTATCTGACATGTGTTCGGGCGCGGTACAGTGTCAGAATGTATATATATATATACACATATATTTATATATCAGATAGAATGCCAGAAAGAATGTCAGAACATATGTCAGACTGAATACCAGATAGTATGCCAGAATAGATTCCAGATAGAAGGCCAGCACATATGCCAGATTGAATGCCAGAAAGAACGGAAGAAAAAATGTCAGAATAGATGCCACATAGAATTCCAGATAGAATGTCAGAATAGATGCCAGATAGAATGTCAGAACGACAGACGGAATGTCAGGTAGCAGAATGTCAGAATATACGTCAGATAGAGTGCCAGATAGAATGTCAGATAAAATGTGCGAATATGTCAGAATATATCTCAGATAGAATTTGAAATAGAATTCCAAAATACTATGTCAGGGTGGGGATCACTCGAAATAAAGCAATTTGTTTATTTGTGAGTGGCGATCCCCAATCGCAAAAACCATTCCGTGATGGTTTGAGGCTAGGCTCCAAGTCAGATTCCCGCCATTCCAAGTGATGAAACCCAGAAAAACATGGGGCAAATGTCAGGAAAAACGACAGCAAGAAAGGACTTACTCAGATTCATGGTTGACACCATGGGCGAAAATTTTTACAGTATGGTTGAATTGCTTTGGTGACTTCCCAAACGCTCGAATTTTACACTTCGAATTCCAAAATCGTTTATTTCCCACCATGGAGCCATGGCCAGCAAACTTCCGGCGGCGCTACATTTGTTAAGGGCCTGGCAAGCAGAGAGCAACCAGGAGGGTGGCTGCCTGTCCAACTGCCAAATCTGACGCTTTGCGGCACACGGGAGTTGGTGATCTGATTGTTTTCTTGATTAATTAATCGGAACAAACCCGTTACCGTTTTTTGATGGATTTGTGTAACCATGGGTAGACTTAGCTAGCAGTTTGGTCCATGACTTCTTGACTTGCAGTGTTTGGGCGTACACATAGTTTTATGCGTGCACGTTAGGTTCGATGGCTCAACTGTCATTTCTGCAAGGTGCACAATTGGCGCTGGAACAAGGAGACGTCCAACAAGTCTCAGCACTGTGGTCCCAGGGGGCTTCATTGCACCTTGGCAGCAAGTCAACCCATGTCACCAAAGTTTCGTTTCAGCAGCAACGCTTTCCCAGGACCCACAAATGGTTTCGATGTTGAATGTCGGAGGTTCCGCCAAACAGTCTTGCATAGAAAATCATTCCATATTCACTTGGATTTCCAATATATTTTCTTGGGCCAGTTGCTTACTTGGATGTGCATCCCACTTAGTAAGTGGTTTCTAACCTATATATGAACCATATAATCCCATATATACATATATATATATGTATACATATAATAGTGGATATTCCATATATAACTGGTGACTGGCACCCATGAACCCATTTACTAAGTGGGATCCCAGTGACTCACGATCTGCTCGCCCAGGTACTTTGATTTTGATGACCTGGACCATCAGGAAGAGCAGCTGGACACCCAGAAAGACCCCTACCCGAGCGTCAAGGAAGTCCCGTCAAAGCCAAGGCAGCGGCGGGTCCAGGGCCTTGACCCATGAAGAATTCTGATGTTTCGATTTTGATTGGGTTTCCTCTCGTAATTTAACATAGCTATTGAACATGGCCCATTTATAGTGGATTTACCCATTGAACATGGTGATTTTCCATAGTTATGTTAGTTTACCAGAGGGTAGATTGGGTCAGTTGAACGATGTTAAACGCTTGCATCTCATGGTTGCTTTGAGGTGTTCCCTGTAGATTGGAAAATTACAGACAGTGGGGTTGGGCACATTATGTTCTTTGCCGGAAGACCTCATGGAACCAAGCATGAGTCAAAACTAATGACCAGCCAGCTTACAGATTTCGCCAAGATCAAGACCCACCAGCTGTTGGTGAAACCTACAATGTGGGGCCCCCCAGTTATAAGTTGGTTTATAAACCCCATTAACTATTGTTATAAGTACAATAAACCATAGTTATTGGACTTATAAACCAACTTAGCTATCTAGGGGGCCCCACATTGTAGAATTGTAGGAAAAAAACTGGCGAACGCACCCCTTTCTCGTGCAGCTTACCCAATGACTTGACCAACCCGACCCATGTTGAGCCGTTTTTTTTTCTGTGAGGTTTGTTGATGGTGTCGTGACCCTGCGCATCGTGGCAGCTTCTTGCTAGAACCATCGCTTTTTTGCTGTGCTAGGCATGGGATGGATCTGCTTCCGAGGCGGCTTCAGGGGTAAAACCAATTGCCAACTACCAGCATGTTCAAGCTACTGCAGGTCTTAGGTAGAACAGAACATGTCAATCGAACATGATGATACTTGGAGATCTTTGATGTAACGCATCCTTGCGGATGGCCACATGCGAATGGCTCCGGCTGATTTTGAAGGTCTCCAAACGATAGCCCAACTGTCTGAATGCATGGGATATGACATTTGCCGCGGTCCAAAACCTTCGCCTCGCGAACACTCTTGGGTTCATGTCTGTTGAGTTTTCCTCTAGGGTGCGCTCAAACGGTACCGGCTCACCGCCAATCAATGTAAGGACGCAAATGAATTTCAGAACGGAACGTTCAAAACCAGAGAAAAATGATCAAAAGTGCAAGATCCGCTATTTTAGTGGCAACGTTTTCGCCTGCGCATTTTTACAGCCAATATGGTCCCACTACCAGCGCTGCCACAGTTGTAGATGGGCCATATGGCATTCATATCATGTATGGCATATGTTGATCCAGTGATCTCCCGTTCTGTGGTTCCGGGGTCCACTGGATTGAGGCCATGACTGGTGAAGATGTGTGCACACTTTGCAACACCGCCATGAGTTCGACCATCCGAACCATCAAGGATGGGGTGCTTCCCCCCCATTCAACGACCACTAAGAAAAGATAAGACATATAAGTAAATTATGTTAAATATATAGATATAAATGATAATCAATTGCATATCAAACCGCCCCCTCTATTTTTCCTAAGAGGACGGACAATTAATATTCTCATTTTTTGGGGTGCCATGTTAATCTGGGCATGATTTTGACCTGGACCTGTGGGAAAAAGAAAGCAGGAGCGCATCGAAAGACTCGAGGGGACCACCCTCAACATGCAGAAGTTGTTGGGTCCACGTGGCGAGGCACCCGGGATGGGATCATGGGACCTCGAAACCACGCTGTGGACAGCAGATTTGCGAGAGAACGGCAGCCAATCTTTGCCTCTTTTTTTCGCACAAAAAAACGGCATCCATCAAAATTCAGAGGTTCATCTGCGTTCGAGATGGCTCTGGAGTCTCTGACTGACCGAAAGTGCTGCAGCAGCTGGCAGGCGACTCAGGACCAAGATCTCTTAGTTGACATCATCTCCGATGGACCTCCACAGCTGCTGTTTCTACGGTCGCTGCCCTGCTGGGCAGGTGGGGTATGGAACACGTCAGTATGGATGAACTGCTGTTTTCTTCTGATACAAAACTATACACCAGTGGGACATTTGGAAATATGAGGTAACTATCATCTACAACATCCTGGAAACACTTTTTCCTTGTTTTCTCCCACCAGCATGAAGCTGATCATCCATAGAGTTCGATGAGTTTCCCAGCTATCAACATCTGACTTCTATAAACCTCTGCAAATGTCTATAAACATCCATTAGCATCCATAACTAACCTCCATAAGCATCCATAAACCTCCATAAACTAATCTCCGTTTACTTCGGGGATTGGGACATCGCCTTCTTTGACGTAGGACTTCTGGAGGAAATCCGACGCGGCGAGGTGGAGTTGCAAGATTTGGACGAAGGCCGGGATGGAATCTCTGGGGAAACCCCCAACACAAAAGGACGAAATTCCCGAGCAAAAATGGGGATTTACCCAACAAAAAGGTTGATTTACCCAAGAAAAACTTGAGATTTCGGGATTTAACCAACAGATCATAGGGATTTTGCCGAGCAAACTTGGGAATTTAAATTGGGATTCAATGGAGATTCCTCTATAAATACCCTCCGGTAATCTAGCTATGGATAAACGGCCATTTTGAATAGGTAAATCCTCGAACTAAACGGGCCATGGCTTTCATCGCTATGTTATGTTAAACTATCAGAGAGTGGAGGTTTTTGTCGCTGGGTAAATCCCTTAGTGACGGATTTTGCCATGTTTGATTACCAGAGGAGAATCCCCAGAGACTTACCATCAAAAATGGTAATGGGACCAATGAAAACTTGGGATTGAACTATGGGATTATATTCCTGTGGATTTTTATATATATATATATATTATATAATTATATATGTTAATATAGGAGCAAACACTACTGTAAATATGGGATATGATATATTGAACATATTGAATCATATTGAATCATAAAAAAACAGATAAAGACCTGAATGCCTGGGGAATACTGTCCAACTACAATCCCATTCCCCGTTTCCCCGTTCTTTTTGTGCCCAGAGACCATGGTGGATGTGATGCCATTTTTGCCATGAGGCCGTTAGGTCAAGAAAATGGTGGTTGAATGCGACTTAATGCCACTTTACCCGCAAAGTTATGGGGATTCAAAGGAAACATCATTGATTCTGTGGGATATCCAATGATATTCACATACCCTGCGCACACATACCCTGCGTAGCGCTTGTGAATTTTATGCCGCTGATGTTGCGAGAAGTCTTGCGAATGACCTTGGCCGCGGTAACATTTGCTCGTGGCCGCCTTTGTGACCCTTAGTAACTTAGTTTTGGCCCCTCCATACACATACACACACATATATATATATCATACATATATGATAATAGATGTAAATAAGATTGGCAATGATGATACCTAAGCGAATTCTAATCTGTCAATTTACATGTTCAAGTGGAACATATACTTACTTGATCTTACTTGTCCTTACATGAGTTCATTCTGACATTGATGCCAGACACTGTTACAACTGAAGCGCGACATCCGCAAAAATCAGATCACCTTTGAGTCTTTGAGGGTTTAATAAGTCACAATGTTGAAGAAGCAGCCGGAATCTTCACATCTTCAGACATTTGCTTGTTCTGTTTTAGTCTCAGTAACATTTTTCTCTCCATATTTACTGGTGAGAGTCCTTCCGCCACTCGGATTGGTGAGACCCGATGCTGGCCTGGTTCTCTCAACGAAACAAAACACAGACACACAAATGAATGCAAGGACACATACGGTAACTAACACAATACATGAGAAGCAAACAAGAAATTTTGTAGATACACCACGAAAACATCACAAATCAAGTTACACACACGTATATATATATATATACATTTGTATCATATATACAATTATATACATATACAATTATATATATATATACATTTATCATTAAATATTTACATTTATCATTATATATATATACATTTATCATTATATATACATTTATCACAAGTTTATGAAATTCCCAGGCCTGGGTGATGAGGTTCCATTCTCCCTTCAGGCGCTCGCAGCGATCGAGGCTTGGTGCTGGTGGCTGTGAGGGCCAGTCAAGGGAGAGCTTTGGAATATGCGCCTGGGTGTGGAAACAGGGAGCTGTTCCATATCTATCTTGAAAATGAATGGGATGATTTCCATGTGCACAATGAATAAGATTGTTTGGCCAGGAAACAGGGATGATTTGTTGAAACAAGATGCAGATTTCTTGCATTTCCGCGGAAATCTCCGGATTTTCCGGGAAATCACGTGCATCAGGATTTTGTGGTTGCATTTTTCAACAAAAACCGTGGGAAGAAACATGTAAAAAAAATGTCATGTATCCAACATACAATTATTGTGGGATATTATGGGTATTTCATTGTATATCTACAGAGGCGGTGTAGGGATAATCAACAAAAGACATATCTATCTATTTAACTGTTCAGCAGCAGATGCGGGAATCTCACCAGGCAGAAAATGGTGCTTGTTGATATTGTGGTTGAGAGATTCTCTACGTAAAATCAAATGGTGGGTTGAAGTAAGAAGCTTGGGGTGCAAGTAAAAGTCATTAACGGGGAAAAAAAGGTGGAAAGCACGCAAACACAGAATGGATTTTGCAGAAAGGACATGGCAAGCAGCAAAACTGGTGCTGACCCCGTCAAAGTCAGCAGAATATGGATATCCCAATGATTGGGAGCATCTTCAAATGATGATTGTGGGATGGAGGTCATAATGAAAGTCACACAACAGGGTGCCCCACTCATTTCAGCAACTTTGATCTGAGGCATCATGGACCCTTCGCAACGACAAGGTGTGAGAACTGACGCCTGCTTGACTGCTTGGAGCAAGCGGGAGCCACCTTGTAAGCGGAATGGGTGGAAACCAAGCGATCTTGAAAACGTGGTTTTGAAATGTTTTGAATAGTTTTGATAGTTTTTGACATTTTTTGACGATTTATGGGGTCCCTTGCATCCATTGATTCAGCAAGACAGATCTTAGTTTTACCTCTGGGAGCTTATGATTGTCCGTCAAGTCCCAGCTCTACTTAGTTCACAACACTAGCCCGGGAAATTGGCGGAACTCCCATGGTGCTTGATGCGATTTTGCGTTTCTTGCGGTCCTTATTACCCTTTCTGAGAGGTGCTCATCACATCTTGCCATCCCATTTTGACCAACTGAGAAGTTTGGTAGCTTGCGAATCACATTGGTATCACTGAGGGCATTCAAAGCATGCTGTAACCGTGTTAGTTCATATTGGTTACTACCCCCTGCGAGGCTTTAGTCTTAGAGGCAGTGACTCGCAACGGCCTTTCCCTGCGGCATGCAGCAGCCAGCCTGAGGGGAGACCGTCACACGGCGGGATGTTGAATTTCCCATGGGTCAGTTGAACCTACGAAATGTTGAGAAAGCCTAGCACTCAATGGATGTGTCCTAAAAATAGGGCTACTCACGGCTACTCCTAAATCATCCATTTATAGATGGGATTTTCCATTATAAACCAACTATGTTGGGGATCCGCCATTTATGGAACCCCCAAAATGGAATTCTCACTGCACAAGATTGGGGTAACAGGTACATGAGTCCGCAATGGGTCCTCTTAGGCCTTCGGCTACAAAGCCATTGGCTGACAAAATAGTCTTGCGTTTGCCGTTGGCTGCCAACCTAGCTTTGAGGGCAGATAGTTGGCCCTATACCAGGCCCTATAGGGCCCTGGTAACCAGCGGTTGATCAGGAATCAGAGATGTTCAACATCAATCTCGAATTCATAATATTTCCAGATTAGCTACTTCAACCACCAAGAAAATCAAGCAGGTTTTCACTCCACTTTGGCTTTGATGTTTATGAATCTTCCATTTGCTGGTAAACCTGCGTCTGGTTTGTGGTTTCAAATGTTTGTTTTCATTTTCAAGCAGGTTTGGACTGATGCTCCCCAATGACTTATTTCAGGGGGCCCAACCCACCAGCTATTTTTGTCGATAGTTAAACCTCCACATATCTCCACATGACTTTTGATAAAACCCAAGATCTGTGAATCTTACTGTTACCTCATTATTTTCGAGCTAAAACTCCATAGTTCAAACATCACCAGGTACGCTTCTGAACACCTCTTTCACGTTGACTCTTGCCCCTTCTGAACATAACATGTTTTCATGGTGAAACTTGACTTCTCTCAGAATTGGCGAGCAAACATCTGCAGGAAGTTTTGGAAAAAAACATGGGAAAAAACAGTTGTTTTTGTTCAATATTCTGTTCAATCATCCCAATGACATGTCCATTCATTGTCGGATTCGTTGATCATCCCCATGATATATTCATCAAAAATATCCCGATCTAAGCTTCACATTTTCTCCCACACTTTTTCCATGATATCCCCGTGATATGATATGATATAATATTATATACGTTACATAATGCATTCTGTACACAATTGATAATTATGACCCTCTCTCTCTCTCTATATTCCCGTGATATCATCCAACATATGCCGCCTCCTCCTTTCACAGATTATCCCATATTATCCCATCATACCCCCATATTATCATATATTATCCCATATTATCCCATTATACCCCCATCATATTGCCATGGCATTGATCCCCCATATCCCCACGGCCCGGGACAGGTGACGTGGTGCTTGCGGCGGTGCGCGACTGCCCCATGGCCCTGGAACACGCCAGCGAGCTGCTGCGCCGCGACCGTGACTTCGTCACCATGGCCATGCGCATCTCCGTGCGCGCCGCGGGGGGCTTGAGCCAGGTGTGGGGATGGGGGGATGGTGGGGGATGGTGGGGGATGGTGGGGGATGGTGGGATTGGGGGAAAATGGTGGGAACACTTTCAAAAAATGAGGGATTGATATGGAAAATGTTGGAAGATCTTGCATTTTTGACTGGATTTCTGATGAGTGGCGTGATTCAGCGGTTTCAAACGGCAGGTCAGATTCAACACTGATGCATGATTGGCTGAAGAGCTGAATAATCTTAAAGTATCTTAAAGTCTCATCACCTAACTGCTCGGGAATACACATGCAGTCAGCAGGATATTGGCACAGGGGCCAGTCAATTTTCAGCTACTACAGACTTTCAATTCCATGCAATCTTGGATCTTGGCAGGTTACCCTAGGCTAAAACCAACATAGATGTGGAAAAACCACCATTTGTAGAATATTTTCCTGGGGAAAACATGGGTTTTCCACGTCTGTGTCAGTTTATCCTAGGGTAATTGACCTTTGCTGCGATTCAATTGACTGATATTTTGATACACAATTGGATTGAATTGTATCAACGCCCATTTTTGTACAAATGATTCACCATCATTCACCATTTAGTTGATGTAGTTGATCTGAAGTCTAAAGTTTCGGTGTGTTTCGTATGTATATATATATATAATTTCCATCATATATCGGTAGTTATTTATCACAGCTATGGAAGCCATAGCCCATTCAGTTCGATGATTCCCGGCGCAAACTGCAGCTTGAAACTAGCTGAGGCATGCTTATCTCCCATGAAATCCCAAAAGATATGCAATATGTTGATGGCTAAACCATGTAAATCCCACCTCTCCTTCAATGGGTTGGTTGGAAAATTTGGCTGCAGGAGTTGTCCTCGGACCCCGCCTTCGCTGGGCGCCTCCTAGAGCTCTTCCCCAGCGCCTTGGTCTACCTCTCTGAGAGCCTGCGCCGGTCCAAGGTGCCCCGTGCCCGGTGTGTTGTGCTCGGTTGATGGCTAAGGTAGGGCTGTTATAATGTGGTATAGATATAGGCGAAAATTTCAGGATGATGGGATTTAGGTATCGAAAATTAAGGATATAAGGTGGATTATGGCATTTAGCAATCTATTCCAGAAATGGGGTGTTTTCATGGATACATGATGGTCGATGGGTTTCTATACCAACTGGCCTATCGCCGACCAAGTTTTGATGAAATATGATGGGATGGGATAGGAGTATCTTTCATGTTGGAGGTTCCTGTGTTTTTGGCAGATTCCAGGCCGACAGTGTTCAATTTTTTTGTGGAAAGATCATGCCTTTACCCTTTTTGGAGATCCGGAAGTGAGCAGATCCGCTCCACTGTGGTTTTTGGGCAGGTGTTCAGTAGAAGGGATCAATTTACAAGGAGTAACTACCCCACATCATTTTCCCAGTCTATCCACATAAAAATCCGTGGACTATGGCCGGCAAGGTGTTCCCCAGTGATGTTTCTTGGTTTAACTCTCCCCATACTACAACTAGTTCGATAAATATCTACCCTCAACCCAAGAGTTATGGGAATTGTGTTTACTAACTTGGTGGAATCGAACCATAGTTACCCTATATATTTATTGATATTGAGCTCCATTTATCAACTATCATAGTCAATGAACTTCTATGGGGTTTATGTTGTAACCTAGTTAGTTAGTTAGTTAGCTAGTAAGTTAGTTAATTACTCAATGTTGGTAAAAGCATCAATTAGACCATCCCCCATTCATCACCATGTTTTTTTCGGTGGTCTATTACTTAACCATTCCCATGGCATCGCCGGCATCGCCGCCGTGGGGCGGCGGCGGAGGACTTCATCCTCCAAGCGGTGCAGAAGAACGGCGAGGTGCTGCGCTATGCCTGCGGCTGGCACTCAGAGCCCGAGGTGGTGCTCACGGCCATTGAGAAGGCCATGGTGAAGTGCCGTTGCTGCGGCTGACCACGTGGTGGTTTCTGTAAATGGGGGGTGCTCCAAAAATGGATGGTTATGGAAAATCCGATTGACATGGATGATTTAGGGGTATATACCCCCATTTTAGATAGATAATAGCCATCTCAGACTATGGGTTAATGATGTCAATGGTCTTTCATGGGAAGAGGAAAGGCTTACCATCTGATAATAGATTAGACGGATGGATGGAATAGAATATGGTGAACTGATAATGGATGGATAAGTGAGCTGGTTAACCTGTCATCCTCCCATCTATGGCTAATTTGAAGTGCCTAGGGTTAATTGTGCAGAGATAAATAGATCATAGATGGATGGAATAGAATAGATGAGATTAGATAAGATCAAATTCCATAATCGGATGATATATTAGTAGTATATATTAGTATATATACGTATATCATTATATATATATACGTATATATCGTTTTGTTTATATTGATTTTTATTTGTTCGCAAATGGCAGTTGCCATCACCAGTTTTTTTCTGATCCAAGTCTTGGAAGCCTTGACTCAGCAAGGGACAAGTCACGATAGGTCCTGTTGAACATCTTCACTTTTACATACCATACATGCAGTTTTTTGCAAAACAATGATATTTCTATATAGAATAAATGATATAAAGGAAATAAACTGATATAGAATAAATGATATAAATGAATACATGATATTACATTCTCTATGTAGAATAAATGATATAAATGAATCCATGCCTACTTTGATGCATGTTTTGCTGACATCGTGGCTGAACCACCACCAGTCAGTGTTTGTTCAATGTATATAAATATGCACAGAGCGGTTCCAACACCAGCAAGATCGGAAGAAGTTATAACTTGGCTGACATGTGCGCCCATCTAACCGTAGCAAGAGTAGTACACCTGAGTTTGCCTAGCTATAAGCCCAATTTTTGGTGGGTGAAATCTCCAATTGTGGTAGCAAAACATATCGAACGGCGGCCGTTTCAGGCCTCACATGCGGTGCACTACGTGGACAGTCGACTTCGACAGCGCGTCGAGTAACTTGGCGCTGTGCGGCGCAGAGTGCTGTGCAGTCCAGGTGTCACTGGCTGCCACTGGTTGATGACATACCTTGCATGTATATACAGATGTATATATATACATGCGTGAACATAAATATAAACCTGAATATAAATATAAGTTTAAAATTAGATATACATACATATATATATATAGACACTGTACAAAGACATGTGCATATATGGATGTGTATGCGTATTTGTACACATGTATCTATACAGAGAGAGAGAGAGAGATATCAAGATACAACTGAGTTATGAGAATGGGTATTCACCGTTGTGACAACTCGGGGACCATAGCTGAAACACCGAAGGTGCATGCAGGTGAAAAAATGGAAGTGGTCTCGAAAGGGGTAGCAAGGAGGGGCCGTCCTTAAAGTCCGGAATCGATGTGTTTGATTTTTTCAAAATCAATATGGTCCACCACCCCATTTATGGCCATTTGATTAGTACTAGGAAATCTCACGATTAACCATGGCGTGTGGGATTGTTCTTTAAATTTCAATCAAACCCTACATACTCCTTGGAGGTCGACATGCCTGTGCGTCCCGGAATGGTTTCAAGGGAACTGCAGGAACCTCAAAGTTGACATTTAGATTGTGGACCAATGATGAACACATTGTGAGCAAAACAAAAATTGACGTTGAATTTTACAAGTCGTTCTTCGGGCCTCTGCTCCTCACGCGACTATGGAACAACTTCTCCGTTCCGATGTTTCCTGCAGTTTTTTTCCCCAGCTGAACCTTGAAATTTGAACTCTGACTAATTATCAAAATATTGGATGATAGCTGATGCAGCTTGATACAACCGATGACACTGATGAAACACAATAAGATCACATACCCATAGGATCCATGTATGCCATATATGGTAACATTTACCATCAATATACCCCCTTTATGTTAGCATATATACCAGCACCATGGATCCTATGGGATATAAGTATCTCAACAAACCCCGGTGGTTTCCCGCCATTCTTTCCGGTGCCGAGCTTCGGCCGTGCCGCGGTGCTGGTGAACTGCTGGTCCTTCGAGCAGCTGCCCTCGCGGCACCGGAGCTCCTTGCCGCTGGCCTTGGAGGCGGCACGAGCGCAGCCCGCCTTGGCGCACTTCGCTACGGAAGGCATCCGAAATGAAGTGGTCTATCTGATTAAGAAGGAGCAGCCCCTTGGACTTGGGATTTTTATGGATTTTTGTTGCCGGATTTTTGTTATAGATGATTGATGGTAAATGTTTTTGAAATGCCGAGCTGGTTTTGATGTTGGGTACTGGAGACTTTGGGCGGACTTTTGGTTGGGACATGCTTTTGGAAGGTTTTTGGAGCTGATTTTTATGTTAGGTAGTGGATAATCCCTGCTCCCTAGTACTAAAACCTTCCTAATAATGAACCCTCGGAGGATCCTGGAGGAGTTTTTCAGTATTAGGTGGTATTTAGTTTTAGGGCGCGAAACTTCCCCTAAATACTCAATTAAAAAGCTGAAATTGTTGATAAAAACGAAAAGCCAAGGTTCCTCCAACATTAAATCATTAAATTAACACCTTAATGACCAAACTAACGTTTCTATTGCAAAATCGGTTAATTAATTTCCTTTTTAAACCCGGACTAACTTATTATAAATTATTGCAAAACATTGGATTTCGAAGGTTCCCCCAATATTAAATTACAAACTTCAGCTTCAAATTGTTTTCTACAGCGGATCAATTAAACATCAAATTGGCCAGCTTCAAACTTCCCAATGTTGAAAAGGGGTCTTGGTTTTTAATATTTGGGGTACGTTTCGTAATAGGGAGAAGGGCTCATTTTTCCGGATGGTTGAGTGTTTTTTTTTCTCCTGATGTCTGTAATTTTGGGGAGTATGAACTGAAGGAGTAGGGTTTTGGCTCCTTTTTCTTCATTTCTTAGTAGAGGTATATACATGTTTTTTTTGTTGGACAGCAGCCTTGGATGGCTGCTTTAAAACGTTGCTTAATGTTTGTTAATGTTTTTGGTGTCGGCGCTGTCAAGGGGCCGTGTGCTGTCTCCATTTTTTCGGTTTTGTGTGTTCTTCTTGTCATTGTGATTGTTGGGGGGGTGGGGGGGTGGGGGGGATGTTAACGTTCTTTGCGACTGCAAGGTCCTCTTGCACTTCCACACATACGTCATGCGATGCTACTGCTAGTTTCTCTTGCACATTCGCACATACGTCATGCTACGCTACTGCTAGGTTTCTCTTGCACATTCACACATACGTCATGCTACGCTACTGCTTAGGTTTCTCTTGCACATTCACACATACGTCATGCGACGCTACTGCTAGGTTTCTCTTGCAAATTCACACATACGTCATGCTACGCTACTGCTAGGTTTCTCTTGCACATTGACACATACGTCATGCGACGCTACTGCTAGTTTCTCTTGCACTTCCACACATACGTCATGCGACGCTACTGCTAGGTTTCTCTTGCACTTCCACACATACGTCATGCTACGCTACTGCTAGTTTCTCTTGCACTTCCACACATGCGTTAAGCTACGCTACTGCTAGTTTCTCTTGCACATTCACACATACGTCATGCTACGCTACTGCTTAGGT
>Ga0126342_10007753_pt1 | contig 19219 bp, 11 predicted proteins | sample Cyp1metagenome_FD_92528 | JGI IMG/M metagenome (GOLD analysis project Ga0126342, IMG submission 92528) | Coral microbial communities from Lord Howe Island, Old Settlement Bay, Australia - Cyphastrea 1 metagenome | ecosystem: Host-associated > Invertebrates > Cnidaria > Coral ... | reverse complement strand
TCCTTTTAGGCCCAAAGGACCCAAAAAGTACATAGTCCCAACTATGCTGAACATGTTCCTTTTGGGACCACTTTCCACGAGATCTCATAGGACCTCAAAAAGTTGTCCCTTAGACTTGCTGGGATACATAATATAAACAAAATAAACCTGAAGTAGATAGTTTTAGTACGTTTTAGTGACGAAGTTTTTAAACATCTCCCGGACTCGCCGAGCTGCGACTGCATCCGTTCTTCCTCCAGCATGGGCTGGATGGCTTCATACCGCGAGGAACTCGAGCCTTACATGGGGGTCTTCACCAGAAATCATGGCAGAAAGGATGATTTTAGTATGTTTTAATATGTTTTTTTATAATATGTTCATAAGTGAGATATAGCTGATATAACACAATCTAATATATGGGCAGGAACAGAACACGTTCAAGAGTATCAAATCAATATGTGAATATGTGTCATATACGACTGTACTTGTAGTAGAACAAGAATAAGGAATTTGCTAAAAAAAACATGTATATTACGAAATAACACAATAAATACCTAACACAATTTTTCGGAAGTGGATGGACCCTTTTCCAGATTCGTAATTTTTGGAAGCCGTGGGAAGGTAGCAACAACAATGGATGATTCCCACCACCCTGCTGGGATGCTTGGCGAGGCACTTCTCAAACACTCAAGATTATCCATGAATCAAAGTCTGAAATGCTACCAGCAACAACCACCAACCACTAATGTCACTAATGAAATACTAATTTTAATGATATCTAATCTAATGATAGATGGTTTTCATAAACCCTTATTCTCATGATGGTTGGTTGCCAATAAACCCTCAATGAATGTTGATGGTTTTCATAAACCTCGATCAAAAAAACACATCAACTCGCCCAGCCTCTCATCGGAGCGCTGCTCGTGGGAGATTCGAACTCCTGCTGTGGAATCCCAGGAAATCACCCGGAGACTATGCTGATCGGCCATGGCTTCCATTGCTATGTAACAAATGACATAACAAATTAAAACAAATAACATGGGATACATACAGGGAGGATAATATTATGACAAAATACTGAGTTAATGATAATAACATGGGAGGATACTTTCAGAACCATCCCACTCAGTATGTATCAGTACGTTGCAGTATCATACCACCTTTGCCTCCAACATGTTGCCCTCATGGATAAGGTGTTGCACGATTACACACGTTTTCTTTTCACAGCACGTCGCGGGCAGGCTGGCAAATTCATGCCTAACAGCATGGTGGTTAAGAATGCGACACATATTCACTGAACAGGATAATGATTGGCTTGTTCATCCAGAATCGGGATTATAGTGGCCCATGTTTTACTATGTTTTACTGGCATGGCTGGCTAGATATCCCCACTCAAAGTGCAGCGTTTGGGTAACAGGTCCCCATTTAGTCCATTCAAGGTTGACCCAAACAATTGGATAAGCACTCAATCTGTGGAGATGACGCTGAAGCGTGTCCATGAATCGCTGGAAAACGAGGGGCTAAAAAAACCTTTCCTGGTTGCCCTGTGAGAAAACTTGCACGCCTTTTGGGGCAACAACATTCTCTCTACAAACTGAAATGGTCATCTGTATTAAATCCTCTTATTTTGAAAGCCCACTTGATTCAAACAAGATCGGCAATTCCCGAAAGTTTCTTGTAGCATAGCTTGACAACAAGCAATCAATTCTCCTTGGCAAGAAATGGAAATCACCCACTTATCCATGATCTTCCTATGAAACATAGGGAGTGTCCATGATATTCCATGGTTGTCCCTTCCTACGTTGGAGTACAAAAGGGTAACAATTATACTGTGTACTGGTTGGTGTCAACTTATATATCCCAATGATACTAGTCACTTCGGATTATCATACCAAATAGGACCAAATAGGATGGACCTTAGAAACTAAAGTTTGACCCCCGAACAAGTTATATAATTATACAGTGAATATAGTTATAGTTATATAGTTATATAATTTGACCTTTCCTGCACTCCGGTGACTGGCTTTATCAAGGCTATATCACCATTGCCAGGTTGGGTTTGTCTCAAAATGGAGCTCCCGATTCTGGGTTCATCTAACGTCTGAGAAAGATGAGAGTACACATCAATAGTCAATAGCCCAACTTATAAGTACCGGCCCCCCATCACCATTCAAGCGGTTCAAGCTGGTGGTGAACTACCCACGAATCGTATGTGGATGACAATTTGCGTGAATCGAAGATTGCCCCTACAGTACGTAGCCTATTGGATTGAGGGATCATAACCCACTTGCGATTCCTGGGGTGAGCCTTTCAAGCTACTGAAATAGTTAAGTTATATGTACATATATATATATAATACCAATATATACATAATGCTATATAATTACATAAATATACATAGTGAAGACTCACATACTGAAAAAATAGGCTACCCCGAAGTCAATAGATTCTCACCATGTTCCCTATCATTTGATGGCTACTTGGGGGTCTATCCCCATGACCGGCAAACGGCGCCTTGGCCCCAAAGTAGTCGATGTCAGGAACGTCGGCATCGAAAGACTGCACGGGAAAGAAGAGTAATGTTAACCACAGATGAATAAACCACCAGTTTATTATTTAATATTATTTATATGGGGGTTCCCAATTAGTAAACTAGGGGTTTGTTAAACTTGGGTTGATATCATTTGAAGAGGTGTGAATTATTTATGACACATACCCAAATTGGTCTTTCTGTGAGATATGGATTGCATTTGGGCATTTGGTATGCAGCAATGCCTGAACATTAATAAATGTTATAATTTCATGGATTATCTTATTTTATCTTAGAAGGCAGTGGTAATCCATGATCATCCAGACCCCCAGAGAAGCCAATTGGAATCCAGGCTTTCTCCCAGCCCAAAGACCATCTGGTTATGACATTCACAGGGCCAGCCATGGAAAGATCCACCATGCTATTAAGAACGGTAAACCATCTATAAATAGGCCATCTATTCCATGGCTATGTTAAATAAGCAGAGGGTACCTCTTCTGGCAATTATTTACCTAAACATACCTAGACATACCATTGAGGTCCTGCAAATATGAGGATCCAAGCAATCTCCATCGCTGGGAGGGTTGAATCTTGCTGCCTCATTCAGGCTGAACTTCACCCGATTCTACCATGTTCTACCATGTTCTACCATGCTCTACCATGTTCTACCTCCAGAAATGTCATGTTGGTGGCTTGTTGATCTCTTGCAAACAACAACTTTTAGTGGGATATCTTGTAAGCCTGTCTGATGGAAACAAATGACCATATCCAAGTGCGGAACATCATCTTCCAAACATGTCCAAACTATTTTCCCGGTGTTCCATGTTTTTTTGGGGGGGCTGTGAGTGGCGTATGTGTGCGATGTGACTACAACATGGTCAATTTTGGATACAATGCATGTGTTTTTCTTTAGTTGGCAAGCAAACATATGTATACATATAATACATATATATGTAAAATATTCGATACATTCCCATGTATGCCACAAATGAAGAAAACCACTAAAGGACCCACCCAAGGTTGACCAAGACAATGTAGATAATTTTGCCAACGAGTTCCCTATGGGTTTCCCACATCTTGTAGTACGCTTACCCTAGGGTAACCAACCATATTTAATAACACAGACCAATTGATGGTATAATGGAAATAGAATTTCCAAGGACTAAAGTACTAGTATTCAACAGTATCTTTCACTACACAATATTACACACATCATTCTTTTTACATGAATATAGCATCTGGCAGCATCTATATATATACATAACATATACAATGTAATGCATATGTATATATATATACACAGTAATTACTATATATATCTATGTATCTGTTTACAGATGTAAAGTCACATATATATATATATACATATAGTCAATGGCATCTATATTAATACTGCAGTCCACAGTTACATATATCTTGTCACTATATACTAATAATAGTAATATATAATAGTCCAATTACTAATATATACATATACTAATATACTATTGTCATATATATATATATGGGTAAATTATAATATTTCACTAACCTGATTTTTTAGGCCATTTGGGGATGATTCCCCTTACTAACTATGATTTCCAGTGAGGGAGAACAGTGAGGTCGTTATAATTTACCCAGATATATATACATATAGTCAATGGCATCTATATTAATACTGTAGTCCACAGTTACATATCATATATATATATATATCACCATATACTAATAATAGTAGTATATAATAGTCCAATGACTTCTTTGCGGTAAACGAGTCGTTCGGCGCCTGAAATCGCGGCTGGCCCAAGTTCTCGGAGTCGTTGCCTTCGTTGCCTTCGCCGAGAACGGGCCGGTTCTCTTCCTGGCGAGACCGCAAAATCCGCGAAACACAAAGAGGCGGCGGATGGCAGCCATGGTGAAGCCTTGGAAAACCCATAGTATGCCTAGGAAAATGATATCAAAATGATATATAAATGGAAAAAACATGATATCACAATGATATAAATATATGATTTTCCCATATTTTTATGAAAGTCACATGGATTAATATGTTTTCTCCCTGGAATAATGATCAACATAACTCGTGTTTTTTCTCCCACATCTGACTCTCAACATCCAAGGGATTCATCATCGAGGGCTGATCGCCGAAGAATTTGATACATATCATCTATGCTATATATATATATATATGCTATACATATATATATTGGTTTCCATAAATGGGGGTACCCCTAGTTATCATCCATTTTGGATTGGGATTTTCCCTAACCAAAACCATACAGCAGCGACGATAAAGGGGTACCCCCTTTATGGAAATAGCCCTGCTACCAAGGATGGTCCCATAGGCCTCGAGCCATTGACCTACCATAGATTAAACAAAATGAACATCACATCGTACTACATTGCATTACCCTCCAGTAAATTAACATAGACCCTGCCAGATAGGGGTTGGAAGATTAGTTTCCATTAAAAATTGGTGATTTTCAGGGTCTATGTTTACTTACAGTACCAGAGGGTAAATTACATACACAATCTCACTTTGGGAGTCATATATCATGGCTAATCTTAGATAAGCCAGGATATGTTGGATTTGATAGCCAGAATGTAAATGGCAAAACACATGATGACTGCTGACCCATTGACTTACCGAACCAGTCGGTTGGGTCAGGCCTATTTTTTGGATAACCCCTCTTCGTTGTACCATATTATATATATATGTAATATGTATAACAAAATATAACAAATATCCACCAGTTGCATACTATGGCGGAGAAATGTTGTTCCTTTATTTTTTTGGTATTACGTATCATATGTCTACTACGATGAATATGTATGTATATATATACTACACCATGCATGTACCAAGAAATTTCAAGATTGTATGAAGACAATTACATACCACAGTATCATATGGGGTGGTTCCATAAATGGGGATATCCCAAATAACATGGTTTATAGATTTGTGGATACCAACATTTTAGGAAAACGTCCATATCATAACATAGGAGTTTTCACCTCCATGTTGAAAATAAGTTTTCCATGGATTTCCATGTCAAAAATGGATTTCGGGCTTGCCATCATCGACGAAATCGCCAGGGCACTTGAGATTCACAAATGCCCACGACGTAAGTACCTTGAATCCAGTGATATCCAGTGCTCACGCACAATGACCGAGGAACAAATGAATCAAACATGATGTGAGGATTCAATTTTTGTGTAGTACCCTCTGGTAAACTAACATAGCTATTGAAAATGGCCATTTATAGTGAGTTTTCCCATTAAAAATGATGATTTTCCATAGTTGTGTTAGTTTACCAAGAGGGTACATCTTTGATATGATTTTCATGAACGTATTTCATATCATGTGGATATCCACGAAGGGACCCAAGCAAAGGGTCACCATATATGCGGTCATGAGCAAAAGCTATCGTTTTAGGTAGTTCGCTATATCGCTTTCCATCGTTTGCGACACGTTTTCAACCATAGGACCTCTCATGTAGAGGTTTCTGCATGAACCTTTTAGGTCTTTTCTCATAAAGTAAAAAAAGGGACATGCAAAAAATGGGTGTTCTTCAAAATTGGGCTACCCCACTGAAGCATTTTGGAGCCCCCATAAATAATGACCAATATAATAACTTGATAAGTTGATGTGCTGACATTTCTATTGGTTTGGGAAAGACGAAGCCGGAAACCATCGCTGGTAAACCCCCTCATATGCTTGGTGGTGAACTAGATAGGAATTGTAAGTCGGCTTAGCCGACTCCAGTTATAACCGGACATTGTCCCTACTTATCCTACTTCTACTGGTTGGTGGTTGAGCCCTACCCCTCTGAAAAATGATGGAGTTCGTCAGTTGGGATGATTTTTCCATTCCCAACTGAATGGAAAGTCAGAAAATTCCATGGTTCCAAACCACCAAAGTCATGGGTCTTATAAGTTGGGTGAACCAGCCCACTGACAGGATTCTGGGGTACTTCACCACCAAGTTGCTGAATTTATTAGTGCTTTCCAAATTACACTAATATGGATACCAATATTGGTTGAAACAAACATGAGGTATAAGGTACACTGTAAAATTGTCATCTGAATGGGAAACATGATGTTCAAATCCTTCGGAATTGGGGCTGTTCCATGTTCCCACAAACTCACGCGGCCCATATGCATGTAGTCTTTTCCCAACCATGGATTCAATCCCATTTTTTATCCGAATGTTTCAGACAGGTTGCATTCCAGTATCTTGTTTCAAACATGTTGATTTCTCCGAGTTTGTAAAATATCTCCAGTAATTTTCAGTTTATGTATAGATACTGTGCATGAAAACCACGGATTTATCAAGGGGATGAACAACCATGGGAAATCACCAGTTTGTACGGGTAAATCCAAAACAAATGGCCATTTTCAATAGCTGTGTAACAAATTACCAGAGGGTATATCACTTCCAGTGTGTAAAAAAACATAGAGAGCACATAACTTCACCATCCTGCAGAGGAAGAAATCGACCCTGCTACCCTTCGCTTGGAAGACTACCTAAGCCCCTAAGGATTGGTTGGAAAAACCTCTGCATTCGCCATGAAAAGAAGCCATGAAATCCCAAGAAATCACCATGAAATCACCATGAAATCCCGGATTCCATGGCCAACTCCCCCCAATTTTTGTGTCAAATTTGGTCCACCCACATTTTTCGAGGTGCAAGAGCCGTCCGGCTGATCGATCTGGGAGAGATACACGGTCATTCCTTGGTTTACCAGCCCCAATTTTTGGGAATTTTCGGATAACCATCAGATATATAGAAACTGTATATTTATAGTGGATTACTGTAGATTTATAGATATATCAGAGGAGATACTCTCTCAAAAAAACAAGGAACATAACAATTTTCAGTGGGTAAAAGAACGAACTAAATGGATCTAAATGGCAATTTTCAAGTTCGCAAACTGTTTTTACGTTTGCCAGAGGCTATGGGGTATACCTCGGGATGATTCATCATAGATCCCCAAATGGCGAATGGGATTTTTATGGTGATGCTATGCTATTTATTGCATGATATTGCTATTAGATGGCATTTACAGAGGGAACTATTTATATAGGGATATCAAAAACATACTATATAAACATTATATAATGATATATTTACATACATTTGCAATCTCCAATATAATGGAATAGATTGCTAGCTGGGAGTTTTTAAACAAAATAGAATTGTGTGTAATGGGACATTACTGGTGTATAACAGTCAACCCTAACCTATTCAATTATTCACCCCATTCTATTTTATGGTATAGAAATAGGTGGTATATTGTCAGATGGAGTGTAGTGGGATGTGTTTGACTTTTAGTCGGATCTCAAAATATATCACATTTTTTACCCATAGGATCCGTGGTGCTGCTATATATGGTAACATGGATCCAATCAATATACCCGAGTCATGTTAGCATATACCAGCACCATGGATCCGTCATGGGTAATAATCCATCTAATGTCCTTAGATATTTGTTATGAAATCATAACTTAGTTGGATTTTCCATCTATATCTAAGTTATATAACAATGTAATTATCCATCTATAACTTCGATTTCCCTCTTTTTTTTTGTCAAAAAACACAGCGAATCCCAAAGAGTTCAGACCGATTTTGTTCGGAGCGCCCGACCAGGAATGGCTAATCCTCCAGTTGGCCCATCGAAGTACCCTCTGGTAATTTAACATAACTATGGAAAATCACCATTTATAGCGAGTTTTCCCATGAAAAATGGTGATTTTCCATAGTTTTTTGTATGTTTAGCAGAGGGTATATCTGATTATGGATTTTCCAGCCTCAAAAAATGGGGTAAAATGGTGATTTCATATCTGATAATGGCCTTAGTTTCAGGGAATATCCCCAGAAAATATGAGGCCAGAAATATGGTACGTTTACGTAGCTCCATTTCTGATTGGTGGTTGAGCCCTAGCCCTCTGAAAAATGATGGATTTAGTCAGTTGGGATGATGACATTCCCAACTGAATGGAAAGTCATCAAATTCATGTTCCAAACTAGCAACCAGATATCCTCTAATATCATGAACCAGTAAAGTATATCCGATGGATCTATATGATATATGTGGATAGTATTATGAAGATTACCAGGATATTATTATAGTTTATTATATATGGATCATATGGCTTCCAATGGAATAGATGGTTATTACATGTTATTACAGAATCCTCTAAGAATCCGATGGAACCCAGTAATAATATGTAATGTGATTCTTGAATGGCTTCAGATTGGGATCCAAAAGAAATCAACAACACTAACAACACCAACAACTAAGAAAAACAACACCATGGTGCTTCGGGATTATGACTGACACCCCAGGCACACCTTCCACCCCAGCTTCGGATCTTCATGGAGTAGGAACCTATCATTGTCACCTGAGAAGGCTTGGAGGTTTTTATTTACGCCATGGAAATGATGGATTCATCTGAGAAAACTGACTTGTTGTTATTGGAACAGATTGGAACTGCATGACACAGGGAGTCTTGTTGGAACATCTCCTCAATGGTTGGTGTCCATGATCATCTTCGATATATAAAAGGTGAGCATGAACAATAGCTGAATTAATCGTCACCTGGCTTTTTGAACCAGCTCATGCGGAATGAATCTTTCCCGCAACTTTATCCACAAATACGGAACAGTTACTATGGATCTATGGGCTATCCCCAAAATTTACCTACAAAGTGGTGCAACCAATGGCTAGATGGGTTATCCATGGTTATCCCCACAAGTCCAGGTTATCCCCACAAGTCCAAACCACCAACCAGCTCACCAACCGGCGTGGATCGGCGTGGGAAACTTGAGATGCTGACAGAGACAGGGACTCTCTGTCTGCTCGAAGTCTGAACCTGGACATTGCAACAATCTGGACTCAGAAAAAATACAGTTTGTAACTTGTGATGTTTAGCAGTCAAAATCCATGTGTCTAAATTTATCTTCATATATGAAAACCCGTCGCAAGTCACAATTAGGCTGGGCGCGACATCTAAATCTAAACCTAATCATTGTCAAACTTCACCAAAACCACATTCCGAATCATGTTTGCGCCACTGGCGCCGCCAGACTATCGGGTTGTCTGAAAACAGGGTACATATCAACAACATCACAATATTTGAGGGAAAACTATGCTTATCCTCAGATTAAACATCAAATCTTGAGGTCGCCAATTTTCAGACAGACCCATATCTGGTAAAAAATCCCAGCAAAGATTAGTTGGTTTCTGAAGCCCATTCTCATTTTGTGATCCATGTTCCTGTTCGTCGAACATCAAACAATTCTAGGTATGGGCTGGTTTGCTCCTGAACACCACCAACATGTGCGGTTACCAGGAATTTGCTGGACTATGTACAAAAACATTTCACTCTTGTGTAGATGTAGGACATAGAGTTAAACCACTATAACAATAATATGCATGTGTCATGTAATATGATATGTAATATTATGTAATATTACATGTAATATGCATGTAATACATGCAGGTTAAGTCTTTGGCTTCCCCCTTGGCCACGTGGTGCTTTCATCTGCTAACGTCAAGGCACCATATCTTTGAAGCGTTGGACCTGCTGCGCCAGCGGCGCGTCGGTTCGATGTGGAAAAACCGCCATGTGTATTCCTAGGGTTTCCCCATGGCTTTTTCAAATCTAGGTTCGTTTAGCCTAGGGCCTAGGGTAGATATTTTGTAATGTCAACCCCGGATTAATAAACCATGGTTTATTAATTAGGGGGTACCCTCCAAATAGTCACAATATGGTACATAAATGGTACCCAGGGTTGACATTACTAGTAAGTGAACTTATCCAATATATTATCTGTTCAATTCAAAAACATGAGAGATTCATAAGGGAACGAGTCAAAACCAAACGGCACCCGTTTGCGGCACCCCAGCAGATAGCTGGTTAATTACAGTAATGATCAGTCATGTATAGCTGGATGTTTATTCCCCCAGTCATATGGTAATGATATGGCAACAAGAGGTTTTGACCCTTCTCCATATAGAACTCTGGGCTCCAGGGACCTTTCTTTCGAAAGTTTGCCAGTCCTGCGCCCGCCCAAAATTGTGATGGCTATTTTTGGCAAGCCGTTGAAGTTATGAATGGGTAGAACTATGTGAATAAAACCCGCAAAAATTGGGATACAATTATATACTGTAATATTATAAATAACCCCGAAGCAAATAAAATTTCTTCAGATTCAATCTGAAGATATTTTTTTTCTGAAACAGTTTCAAATCATCAAAAATCCAAGAGATTGAACCCCCAGCAAAAAAACAGCACCCACTTCCCCTTTGTCCCTTTGCTTTACCCTTTGAAACACACCAGCCCTCACCAGCACGCTGTCAAGAGACGTCTTCACTTACCAAAAACTCGCTAAAGGGTCGAGCAGCAAGGTCCTACGGCGTTTATGAACTCTGGTGATCCCCTCTATGGTTGGTAAAATCCCCGAATTCATCACCGCTGGAGGTTTTGAACACTGCTCATGTTTCCGGTGGTGTTTCTATGCGAAAACCTCGACTTTGGCTTCCGGATTTCTGGTGGATGTAAGGACTAGTGACTAGTACTGTTTGACAAACTTATTTATTTTCTACCAGGCTGCAATGAGGAACTTGGTTTTCCCATAGTCCCTCCGTTGGATGTGGGGATGAACATGCGGATCCATGAGGTAACTGATAACAATGAGGAAATGAACAGTCATGCGCGGGGAGTTGGCAACTGAACGTTGCCCAAGAATCGGTCGCTCATTTTCCCCATTTCTCCCATTAAAACTTCAACTCGTTTGGCTCCATTTCTGCAGCTCGCTGGAAAGTCTGTTTGGAAAGCAGAAAAAAACCACTCTGCCAGGTCCTTTTGGTGTTGATAGAGTACCAGTCCCAGCTTCCCTTGATCCAAAATTCTCAGTTCCTCGGCGGTTTCAACATGTCCCCCATGGCAGGGTACCCCAATAGCTGGATGGTTTTTGTCATGGAAAATCCCAATCTAAAATGGATAACTAAGGGTACCCCCATTTATGGAAACCTCCAAATAGCTATAGCCTATAGTGGTTCCTTGATCCCCTTTTTGAACGTTAACGGCTGCATCTAAATGGCCACTGATTCGACCAACACCGACCGCTACATGAACATGAAGATAAAGAGCCTAATAGTCACAGATTTCTGTTTGGAGCCTCAACTTCAGGGTTTTCCCCAACACAAAAGATCATAAATCATCATAAATCATCATAAATCATCATAAATCAATCAATCAATCTATCTATCCTATCTATCCTATCTATCTATCTATCTACCTATCTATCTATCTATCTACCTATCTATCTATCTATCTACCTATCTATCTATCTATCTATCTATGGATATATTGCTGTGTCGTGATTCCACCATTTTTTTTAGGGTGTTTTTTCGACATGAAAAAATACGGCATGGAACCATTTGGGATTGTATAAATTATGCAGTTTCAACTTCAAGAAATCTCAAGATCAACTTTATGTACCAAGGGGTAAGGACTGAGATACAGAAAACAATCATAGGTCAAACCAACCCAACCAAATGCAACCAATAAGTTGTTTGGGGTTTGGGATTCAACCGCAAGTTGTATGACCCTGTGCAGAACTCATCAAGGTCAGTGGTGCGTTCGCCAAGCTTCGTTATCCAACTCCACAACGGCATCGCACAGCATCAGCAGCAGATTCTGCATGGCGTCATGCATCTTCTCGACCATTCGAGAATTGGCCTGTCAAACAGCGATTGTTCGATGGCTTTAACGCTTTGGTACCTGAAAATTGCGGATTTACCCCGAAAATGATGATTTTAATGAGGAAAACGATGATTAGCCCATGGATTTTGGGATATCCCATTCGAAGACGCATGCCGAATTCGCAGGGATGGTAAACAAACGGAAGGGCTCTTGGTTGTCAATGACAATGATGAAGAATGAATGGAAACCATTTATGATGCGGTTGTGGGTTTACTATTTTTCTTTGCAATTTATGTACATCCATCTATTCAAATTCGAAAATCTCTAAGTTCGAAGTAGGCGCATGAATTTGGATGATTCCCCCAAACATACATATCAAAAATAACATGAATCATATGTATATATATAACACATAATGATAATATATATATATATATATTATGTTATGTGTTTTCATACATATATAATTGTATCTATATAATTGTATATCCATATAATTGTATATATATAATATATATTTCTATCTCTATATCTGTAGATATATATGTATGTATGCATGCATGCATGCATGTATGTATGTACCTACATTTAGAAAACAATCGTACAGGTTTGATGACAGAGGCCCTAGACAGCCTCTATGTTTAACATATGGACGGCGGCCCCCAAACAGGTAGATGAGCAACACTCCAGAATTAGTTCAGTAGGGAATCACAGTTCTCTCTTTTGGGAAACACCTTACCCTCTTCTTATTCAAGATAGCTACGGAAAATGGCCCATTTAGTTCGATGATTTATGATGCTTTACCCATCAAACATGGTGATTTTCCAGCTCGCAAACCGCTAAATAACCAGATATTATTGCAATGATTATTAATAGTCTTCAATGGATTATCTAATCTAAAATGTCTTGATATCCCAAGAATAGCAGTGTGTCAAGAACCATTTTCCATGAAATAAATCATCCTACCTCCATGACTATGGAACCTCCCCATATCTCCTGGGATCTCGGGCTGATCACCAAGTTGGCCTGGGATCCCTGTTTTTTTTTTGTCATCCTGGAGTAGATTTGCCTTTTTTTTTGTTGTCGGTTTAAGTGGTGTTTTTTTCTGGTGATTTTTCATGGGATCTCACCATATTAAGAGCAGATAGAATATACCCTCTGGTAAATTAACATAGACCCTGGCAGTCATCGGGGGTGGAGACTAGTTTCCATTAAAAATTGGTGATTTTCAGGGTCTATGTTTATTTACCAGAAGGTAGAATGTTCAACAAACAAATCACTAAACAAATAGAATATCGTTGAACATTCCATATTCTATCTACTTCAGGATGACTATAAATGTATGCTGTGTATTGCTGTGTATATAATGGCATAATACACAATCTTAAAACATGTGATATTGTAACTATGTAACATGAGGAAAAAAAGATGATCACATAATTGAACAATATAGACATATATATATATATATTCATGTATCATTTGAAGACACATATCTTAATATATCTACACACATATTTTACCATATCACTATATATCACTTTAAGTATTGTAACATATGAACCATTATGCACACATCAGCTTATTGCACATATATAAATACAACCTCACATCTATACGTGTATGTATACATGCATACATATATATATATATGTACACATGATGTATACATTATATATATATATATATCCAACATAACACAGCAGCAGCGGTCGTCTCCAGCACCTCTGCAGCCATGCGCCGATCATCCGCCAACTCCGCTTGGGCCAAGGCCTTGGAACATTTCGAAAGGATCTCAACGGGGATGGTTTCAAGGGGTTGCGATGGGATTATCATGGACATAGATGGATTATCTATATATATGGTATATGATGGGAATATATATATATACACATATATGTATATAAATATAAATATGGGGATTATCATATAGTATCATTATGGACATTATATGGGATTATCATACACACACACATATATATATTATTTCATCAGAGTATATGGGGTTATGATGGGATTTTATGGGGATGACAATGGGGTCATAATGGGAGTATTAATGCTGGACATGATCAAATATCAGATGGTAAATTGTCAGACTGCGCTGCTGAGGGGGTGCTATCCTAGAGCCAAACTTTGGATAGTCAAATCGAAATAGTTGATCGTCAGATTCAAAAGGTTCATACTTACATCCCAGCTCTTGATACTGAAATCTGATTTGCTGATAGTAGCATCGCCATGTTTCTATAGACAATCCACAGTTTTGATGGTTGACTCCCTTTGTCTTGCCAAAACTCAAAAAAACTGCTTTGTATATCTCGTTAAACCCCAGTCATATCACTATTATTTCATCATTCATCATTATCCAACTACATTAATATATATATATATATGTATATATATGTATATATATAATTATATATATATATATATATCAATGTAAATCTAAGTCAATGTATATGAATTAATATTGATGTATATCAATGTATATTAATGTATCACTTTTGTATGTATTAATATTACCCTCTGGTAATTTAACATAGCTATTGAAAATGGTCATTTATAGTGAGTTTTCCCATTAAAAATGGTGATTTTCCATAGTTACGTTAGTTTACCAGAGGGTAATGTTAATGTACATCAATGATCCATGGAATCCATGGTCCTCCAAAACGCACCTCCTTGGCTTCGCCAGCGCGTGCCTCCTCCGAATTTCCCGGGAATCTCCAAAGGATCAAGATCCCCCCATCAAAAAATGGTGGTTAATGTATGGTAAATATATGGAAATATATGGAAATATATATGGTTAATGATCTTGAATCATATGGTTTATCAATAATATGGTAAATGGGAAGATAATACCCATTAACCATTAAATGAACATTATAGATACATAATGTGTATAAATGAATATGTGTATCTGCTTGGTGGTTTTTCGCCCTACCCCTCTGAAAAATGATGGAGTGAGTAACAGTTGGGATGATTTTTCCATTCCATTCCCAACTGTTTCTGGAAAGTCATAATCCATTCATGTTCCCAACCACCAACCAGATATCCTCTAATATCATGAACCAGTAAAGTATATCCGATGGATCTATATGATATATGTGGATAGTATTATGAAGATTACCAGGATAGTAAATAGTGCTAAATGGGAAGATACAAGATACCCCTCTTCAATGAACGCCCATAGATCGAATAGAATCCATCACAAAGAACACAGCGAATCTGGAATGCCGTTTCAGCGTTGCGTTTCAGCTGCCGTTTCCTCAAATCAACTAGCTTGTGGCATAATAGATATAATAGTTCCTGAGAAAAAAAATAACATGAAGCAACTGAATCGGATTCCCAACAGTAAAAAACCGATGAAAAACGTCAGAATATGAGCACTTGGTCATATGGTCGGCCGTCGGGCTCCACATTGTGCATGTCTCCTGTTCCGCATCCATTGCACGTTTCTCCATCTTTACCTGCACAACTTCTGCCTGAACCTGAAAACATTGGGGGCCCCAGGCCCCCAGGTCCCCAGGCCAGCATCGGTTCCCACAACTGGGGATGCAAGGCATGTATCCTTTATGTATACATATCAGTATAAATATACTATGTATATCTATGTATATATATATATATCTATGTATATATGCATAATCATGTGTACCACATACTGGATGGAATAGGATGACAGGCCCTTCCCAAGTGCCCTCAACATCCAATGAATTTTTCATGATGGCCACTCAGTGAGCTCTACGGTCACATGGCACCACCTGCAGCCCAAGAAACCAATTTGTACTCCGCATTTGCTTTCTTGGAAACCATCTGGGAAAGTACCTGACAATGGAAAACTGATACGTATTTCAACTCACATGAATACACCGTTTAAACGAATCTATGAATCTACCTACCTACCTAGCTGCTTTTCAATACCATCATCATCATCATCACCAACAACAACATCATCACATATCATCACCATCTGATTATCATGCTTGTTAAAGGAACATCACCAATGCTTGTCTTACCGATTTTGACAGAAACCACCACAGTTGTGGCGAGTGTTACCATCTAACCACTATCACTACCAAGAACCCATCTCACCTCATGGGTTCCTAAGAATAAGGGGGTACCAAGTAGTATCAAACAATGGTTTCTCTTCCCATTGATAGTAACCAATAACATCCAATAACTTGGAGAACTTGGGGTCCCCCATGAGGACACTCAGTACAACACCGGTCCTTCCTCCATTCCAAACCCATGCCTGGCTATAGTTGATGCACAAACCTACAAGGCCTCAGCGCTGCAACCAATGGACCTCCCTTTTTCCAATGGCTTAGACAACAAAACAAATCCCTTGTCTTTATGACCCTGTCTTGGGAGCAAACAAAACACTTTTGGTCAAACTATGTCAAACACATCTTTGGGCTAAAACACATGTTTGCATGCTATGTATCCATGAATCTATCTGTCTACCCGTCTATCCGCCTATAGGTCTATCCGGGTCTATCCGTCATTCCGTCTATCCTGTCCATCTATCCACCCAAGGCAACCGAATCCAATTCAATCCAATCTACCTATCTTCCGTTCTATCCCATGATATGTCCAGTCGTATCCTGTTGTCCAAGGCTAAATCCTCCACAATCCCAGTTGTACTTTAGTTATGGTCAATAATTTCCTTCATTTATACTGGGTTCCATCATAGTTCTCAGGGTGACCAAAAAAACATGGAATTGCTGGTCAAATCTTCATTTTCCTTGGTTATAAAATGTGATAAACCCACATTTTGCTTGGTTAAATCTCAATGATCTCTGAAATCCAATTTTTTTCTTCCTCAAATCCCCATCTTTCAATTTCTTTGACGTCCAAATCACTTTTTCGGCAAGCCACTCACCAGCAGCACCTGCGACCCCGGTGACGGACCATATTCCCCAGAGCCGTTGATCAGCGTCCTGGGGTGATGTTGGTTCGTCCCACAAAAAATGGAGAGATTCTGGGGATTATGATGGAATTTTGATGGAATTTTGATGGATTTGTGTGGGGATTTTGATGGGATTTTGATGGCAAGATCATTGCTAATATTCTGGGATAATGATTATAGTGGGATAATTGTCTGGAATATTATGGGTACAATGAGGAAACCAATGATATTTGTTTAGATGAGATTTGATGGGAGCATCATGGGATTCTATAGATAGGTTTTCCTGGGATTAGATGATTCCATCGTATGGGATGACAATGGGGAAACCAACCAATGTTAAAGATTCATTTACAGAAAACCCCTATATGATCTAGATAATTTAGATATAGAAAACCAATCTAACGATTTAGATGTAGATGAATGATGATGAATGTGGATGTGGATATGGGTATTGATTGAATGATATTGACATGTAGATTCGTAGATAGACACAGATGATATAGACAGAGCAAGTAGCGCCAACGCTTTTCTCGAATATATAGAATTGATTCTGCATGTAGTCTGCAAAAAACTGACATAGATATAGAACGAACATGTATAGATATAGGGAAGATGTATGCGTAGGTATACACATGTATATATATATTATAGTATAATTATACATAGTTTTCTGTTACATGCGGGCTGCTTTGGTCAACAATATGTTGGCATCATTTAGTCGTGAAACAATTGGGTTCACAATATTTTTGAAGCAACCATCCAGTCAGCAGTTCAAGATATTGAAGTTATAAACTCATCCCGAGCTTCAAACGCGTCACATTGAAGTGATGGCTGCGAAGTATTAGCTGTATCCAGATGTATTCAGATGTATCCAGTCCAACATGTACACAGTGATCCCCAGACAACTGCTGCGAAAACGGCTGGATTCATAGAGTGTCTTTGAAAAGAGTAAAAGGAGTCCACATGTCCGAAGACGACAAACCATGGACAATATGGTGATGGATGAAGTTACCTATTAGCCTATTACATACTATATATATACATACTACATACACATATATATATATATATATTGGGGGGGATGAACATCCATAAATCACAGGTATTTAACGTTGGGAGCTACAAAGAGTACAAGGTTGTGACCCATCCCCGTAAAACCAACATTGTCTTTTCCACCTGGAATCCATCCCACAACAAATCAACTCATAGGCTAAGTGAAAGGAAGGTGAACTTATCCTACCTTCCAAGCTCTTAGGTAGGCAACCAGAAGGGTTTGAACAAAGGAGTTTGGAGTTGCCTAGGTGATGGGAAACTGGAGCCTGGGGGATAGATATATTGCAAACTATGTATAAACATAGTCTTAGTATGTAATATAATATATAGTATGTAAAAATATTTGGCAATACTAGGTATGGTATAGCAATAAATTAAATGAAAATATTCTGAACCACTTATAACCACTTCACAGATCGAAGGAACCCATGACCATTGTCCCCCAGCCAAGTAACAAAGACAGAAAGAAAATGGTGTGAAGCAGCCTCAGTTCCAGGCTCTCCTCATGCGAGCCACACAGCTGCGGGGGAGGATGCCTATGAACTATGGATGGTTCCGCTGCAGTTAATGAATAGTTTATGAATACTGGAATTATTGCCATGTTCCATTTGAAATGTGCCGAGGCGATGCTTTTTCTGGGTTGGATTTGTTGGAAGATAAGGTACCAGAACATCCATGAAAATCCTGCGCAATCCCATCATATGAATCATAACTTTCCCGAGAAAAACATGGCACTTTGGTGGTATACAACATGTGCACACCCAAGTATCATAAAGTTGATTATACATCCCATGCTATCCCCACTATGGTTGGTTGGAATAGTCATGAAAATATTTCTGGTAAGTAAGTCCCCTGCTCGTGGATTATCACATTTATATCATGTATACATATTTATACATGGGTTAAAAGCTATAACCCCACTAATAGCAGAGTATGATCAAACACTCACGCCACGCTCCTTTTGCATTGCAGACCGTTCTTGTTAAATTAAAAGAATTCGGAAGAAACATGAGAGAATGGGTGTCTGAATAAGGGGCCCCGATACTTAATCCTTTGCC
>Ga0126342_10007752_pt1 | contig 19219 bp, 16 predicted proteins | sample Cyp1metagenome_FD_92528 | JGI IMG/M metagenome (GOLD analysis project Ga0126342, IMG submission 92528) | Coral microbial communities from Lord Howe Island, Old Settlement Bay, Australia - Cyphastrea 1 metagenome | ecosystem: Host-associated > Invertebrates > Cnidaria > Coral ... | reverse complement strand
TAAACCCTGAGTACCATATTGAACCTACAGCAGTATGCGGGAGCATAAATATTGTCATTCTGTTTTGGGGGGAGGCCCTGCGCCCCTGTTTATGTTTTGGACTGAACCTTACCAAGTCATAGCATGAGTATTGATCACAGTTTATATACGTTGCCAAGGCTGAAGAGAGATATAGAGGTATAATTTGTAGACTAGGCTCCGCACTGACGGGTTAATTGACCGATAGAGGAAAAACAGTGCTTGCAGCCTGGGAGGACGGTTTTGCTGATCCTTAGTTGAAGGACGCTACTGCCCCTTTTCGGCCTCCACCCCCCCTCGTACATATGTTATGGCCACAAGTTGCAGGTTGTGCATTATATACATTGTGAGTACCATATTCAGCGACGAAGGGAACCTACACAACATCTCTTGCGCGGGACCTTCTACAGATATCTTTAACGAATTCATCTTGCAAAGCAGCGTCTATAGAGATCCTGTTAAGGAGATCTTGCCCACGATCTTTTAGACTAGAGACTTTCGCAAAGTGAGCTCCCAAAAATTTCCCTGCCATCTCTTCGTTATGTGGGGTCTCTTGCGGGATATTTTTTTGATTGTTTTTTTTTGATGGTTTTGGAGTGTTTTTTTGACTGGAATAAACATTTGTTTTTGGTGCGCTGACCCATCACTGCAGAGGGTGGTTGGGAGATGTCTATGGCAGGGTGGGCGTCGTTTACACCGTAGCAAAAAAAAGGCGAACGCTTGGTTGCCACTAAAAAACATTTTGAGTTATCTGGGGTCTATGCGGGCGAAATTTTTATGTTTGCTTGTGTGTGTTTGGTTCCGGTTCCCGTTTCAACATGTAATGACGTGAACATAAGTATGTACCATCTATGTCATGTAATGTATGTAAATAAGTCATGTATGCATGCAGCGTGAAATCAAACACTGAACACAGTCTTGTGCAGAAATGTGGCGACGCAAACTCCGACACATGGTATAACACTAAAATATGCCATGTCGATGCAATTCACAAACATGTTTGGAATGTTGGTGCGCAAAGTGATTTGTATGGACTGACTGTAGCCGAGTTATGTATTTTACCATTTGCACCAGTTTGTCTTGATTTCGTATCAGGCAAATTTTTGTTTATGGTTGCCGTCCTATGCACACAATGTGTACACTTGAATTTTTTGTTTTTTCCAATTTGCGATCCTGTGATAGTGCCACTTTGATGTTCAAGGTGATATCTTGACATTTTTGTTTCCGGACAGGACCTCAATTGATCAACATATCTGGTTTAATTGCAAATTTTGTAGTTTTCGTGTTCACGAGACCACTGCAATCCACTGCAACAAATGGCAGGTGTGGTTGAAACTTGAAACATGCAAAAACATGAAATGGACCAGGGACCAAAACTCTTGCCTGATGTGCAGTGACACAATGCGCCAAAAAATCGGCAGCACGATGGAATGTACAGGACCAAATTGTTGTGCAGTCATGCTGCATGCTGTTTAAATTGTTATTTATGTTGGGTTTATGTCTCAGTATGTGAGAGGCAATCATGAGTGGTAGCACAGAATCTGTTGCGACGTCGCACCAAGGTCTTTGACAGTTGATCAACTCCTTGCAGAATCTTCAAGCGATGAAGATCAGGTTGAAGACGAGACCTTAGCCGTTATTTTCATACAGACCACCCCAACATGTCAAAGTATTCTTGTGTGAAATCGATCAGTCTGATCAGGCAAATTTGGGAGAGGGGCGAGAGGTAGCCCAAAGCAAGGCGAGCCATCGCGAACCATTTCCCATGGACCTTTCTCGTTTGGAAACCTCGAGGGTGTTTTTCCAACTGGCTAAGAGTGGAAAACAAAACCAAAGCAATCGTGCAAAAAAAATGTAACATGCACAATTGAATTATACATACACCAAATGTTCCTAGCAGCGTCCTAGCACTGAGTGTTTTTGTTTCAAGGATACTTCTCGCTTGCAGCCGTCGGCCGGTCCAACTCTGGAGGAGGCCATTGGCAAATCAAAATGCCAAAATGTCAATTGTTTGTGTAGTCACTGTGCCTAGGTTCTCGCACAGGTGGACCTTTCCGAAGATGAGGACCATGTTTTTTTCACGAGGTAGAATCCATGGTCTCAGTTTTGGGAGCACTTGCTTTCCATGTCTGCCGGAGGATGAAGATGATATTGCTGGTTGGAGTCACAGATAGCAGAATCAGTTTCAGTGTTTTTCCATGTTTCTTATTTTCCTGTCGCCTCAAGTCAGATGAGGAAATACTCTATTTGTTCACACTTGTGGTGTGGTCTGGGAAACTTACCTGACTTGGATAGTACTACAAAGATTCAGAGCCGCGATTTGGTTCGAACAAATGTTGTTTGCAGATAGACAACTAGCAATGTCTGAAAGACACCGTCCTGTCCTGATGGTGTGTTTTTGTTTGGAATTGTATGAGGTGCCGCGGCCAAACTGAGAGTTCCAGAGGAGAGCGATGTTGCAATTGCAGTGTTCCTTGCCACTGCCATTGTTTCAGGGGATTGTACTTTTCACGAGTTGATCCAGATAAGATGTGATAACTTCATTACAATTACAATTGAGAAATATTCAGAGCAACGTGGGAGATCAATTTTTGTTTTTAGACTATGGACACCCAGATCGGTTACTTCCACGAGTTGTTGATCGGCAGGCACGATCCAAGCCGACTCCCAGCTCAGGCTCGATGGGCTGGACGTGGATTCACTGAGAGCTGTGTGGATTGAGTTTGTTGACAGATGTTGACAGCGAGCAGTGGAGGCCACAGTGGCGATGAAAATGCCGAGGAATCTCAGGCACGTGTTTGAAGATGACGTGCCCGAACAGAATGGATATTGCGGATCCATACAGATCCGTATTTTCCAGGAAGGATGGAAGAATTTGTGTAACGTTGGTTGTTGGTTTGAATTCTGTCAGGAGCGAGCAGAGGGGAAACCTGGGCTTGGGTCACAGTTTTGCTGTTACATACCTTCTAGCCTTCTAGCCACTGCAATTTCTGTAAAATGAGGCAAAAAGTGGGACTGGATGAGCTGCTAGCCATGGGATCGGACTGCTAGTGCCTGCAATTTTCAAAATCAACTATTCGGGTCTTTCACTTTGACTTTCAATGCGGAACCATTTCAATGGTCCGGGGCTTTGGAGGACTCATCAAGCGACGAGAAAGTGGATCCTGCCACTTCAGAGAAGGCCAGTGAGACAATCTCCGCAGTGATTTCCCCCATTCAACAGTTTTACCATCAATTTTCAATCTGCTTAAAATTTCCATTTTCTTCATGCATCTTGGAGGCACAGGAAAAAACACACGGTGATAGGATGCGAGCTGCAATGCCTTGATCTCAATGATTCTCCCAGTTTTTTCTTTCTACTCTGTATATCTTTGTATATTATATATATATATATATCTCTTTGTATATCTTTGTATATCTTTGTATCTTGTATTGCCAAATTTGCCAAATGTCGTTAAGGCCTCCTGCCTCAGAGAGAGGCAAGACGATGCCTCACCATGCCGCACTATGCCTCACGATCCTCACGTTGTTCTAGTTGCCGTGCTTGGGCGTGATTGCAATCAGCATGTTGTTGACAGCAGGCCAAAGTTGCGAGGATGCGACGCAGGCGGGATGACTTGCGCTCTACGTCGGATTTCAAGACATGGTGAAAACTATCAGATATTCTTGGTCAGATCTATCTTCACTTGATTGAAAGTGTTCCAAGGTATGCCATCTGACATACAGTCGAGATTCCAGGTATTTCTTGAATCTCCATTTGAGTGGTGCCTCGAGCATGAACGGGCAGGAGACTTTGAACAGAGATCGACAGGGTACGTTTGATTATTCTGTTCTGTAGCGTTTCCAGGAAACAAGATCTTGCAGAGTGTAGAACTTCTGACTGAAGAACGACTATCGTAACCATTTGATGTAGCTGCCTTTGTGCAACTCTGCCTAGTCCTTGTTGCAGTCGTCCAATGGCCCAGCACTTAGAAAGGATCTGAAGCTATGCCAGAGGGAGCATCCAGCTTTCAAGAGTATCACTATCAGGTGATCTTCCTGATGAGCGAGACTCTGGCGTGCCACTCAAATGAAAGTCCAGAGTTGGTGCACTTGCAACAAGGGTATTTTGGCTATGATAGGCTTTGACTAGCTGCGAAATTGAGAAGCTTCTTTTGGATTGCTCTTTTGCATAAGGAAACTGCAATGGCAAAGCCACTGCGGCAGGTGCCTCCTCACTTGCTGAGGCGAGCCTAGGTGCTTTTGCGCTTTTCCTCAACAGATAGATATGTTCTTAAAGAATGGCTCTTGATTTATTTCTGCTAACATCAAAAAGACACAAACTTTGTTTTGGTGTATCCCGCAGCAATTGTGGTTTTAATATGTTTTAATATGTTTTAATGCAAGGCTCTCCAAGCTGCGCGGATCCCGCGATTGGTGGAGGTGACGTTCAGACTTTTGTATTTATTTAATATATATAATGATGATGACTCGATACGACTCGATGATATGTCCATGACATGCCCATGACGTGACCTTTCGCAGAGCTACTGCATTCGCGAAGGTCAAGCCATGTTCCGAGCTTCGGCGATTGTTGGCACAGGCAGAGATCGGTAGGGATCCGTGGCTTCATGGCCCAAAGTAGCTGATGCTGCGAGCATCTCCTGAATCTCAAATCCTTCAACCTCGTCATTTCAGGAAGTTGGGCTACCCACCTGTGTTGCTGCGAGCAACAAGCTGGTGGGAGTTGGAACTTTAAGGCTTGCGAATTGCGCAGTGCCACATGCTGATTTTGTACCGCTTTGTATGCTTTGCCTATGCCTCCATGAAACCAAGACGTGCAGGGGAGCCGTCGTCCTCTTGGACAACAAATTGCAGGATGTACCCAAGGACAACAAGCCTCAAGCTGCAAGCTTGGCACATCTTGGCACTGCCACCGCAATCTTGCCAGATCTTAGCCTTGCCAGATCTTGCCTACTTGAGCTCATTCCGGTGACAGCCCGTAAGGTTTTGAGTCCAGGAGAGGAAGCTTCAGTGACATCCTGAGGAAACTTCGTGATGGCTTCTGCAAGTCCGTTCGTGCAGTTGGTGGAAGCTTTCTCTGACGCAACACAGGCAGTGACTTCAGCAGCTTTCTCGATCGACGGTGGAAGCTTGTGCCAAACTTAGTCAGCCGTCAAGAGGCACCTGCAGAATATGCTCGGACTGCTCTCAAGGCTGGTTGGCCACAAGAGCGGACAGTTGGCACTGTCGATTCCTCAGGTATGAGTTTTCAATAGTTTTCAATAGTTTTCAATAACTCTAGTGTAGTCTATTCATGTCTATTCCAGATATCCAGAAATCTCTTGAGGTGGGATTTGGCTTCACAGAAAGTTGCATGCGTTGTGCTGGAGCCACAGGGGTTGCTACAGGGGTTGCTTTGCGGATGCAGTGCGTCGTGTTAAACTGGTGAAGGGAAATAATCCAAGAATGTACTTCAATTGTTTTTCATGGAGTTGAGATGAGTTGAGTTTGATAGTTTTTGCTGAACACAGATTTGAAGCAGAGACATTCGACATATTTGGAGAGCTGGATGGCTGAAGCAAGGCAAGATGTTCATTCCTCACCAGTGCTTTCATTGGCATTTTGCCGCCCTAGCCGCTGCCCTAAAGCAAACACTGATGTGTGGTGGTGGTGGTGGTGGTGGTGGTGGTGGTGGTGCCCAAGCTGTAAAGCTTGCAAGTCACACAAGGTTGGCAGTATGCACTCTCTGCAGATGCAAAAGGAAGTGCGTGTTCCTCAGAACCAGATGGACGATAGATATACAACTGTATATATATACCGTGTATGTATGTAATTATATATATATATATATCTGTAATATAATATATTGTTTGTGATCGCCTCATCATGGCAACGACTGCACACATAGATTCATCACAAGCACGTTGGTGTCAGCAGTTCATGGCCACCTCAGTTTGTCAAACCACTTGGCCAGGTCTACTTCATTAGCTTTTTCACTGGCACATTCGGCCGCAACTCGGATCCACACGACTGGGTTGGCCCCTGGTTTTGAGCTATTGAGGGCTGCATTTGTCAATAGGTCTGGACTTTGAGAAGCAGCTGCTTCTGGAGCAATCCTCGAGCATTGGAGTTCAAGGCTCAGAAATCTCAGAATCAGAAGTCTTACTAGTAGCATGGGAAGAAAAGGCTTGGCAACTCGTCCATTTCCGGGATTGGACGCTTGATTCTGTCTAGCAGCAGTTTTAGTACTCATGTTGAGCCGAGGTCACACTGCGAGTATTGCCTCTTCAGGCACACACACACAGACACACACACACACATACAGACACAGTGTGATGGACTTTCAGATTTGAGTCGATTTGCCGGCCTTTGGAATGTCCTGACTTTTCGTCGCCAATTCAAACAGTAGGTTTGCTTTTTGGCAGCAGGTGTCATCGCAGCAGAATCATCCTGTCATTAACTCAGATTGATTCTTTGCGAAGTTTTGATTCCACAAGATGCGAGCGACCCAAGGCAGATACTCACTGCCTGGTTGCCCTTTGTGCGAGCAGTGCCACGGTATTGCTTACTTTGCACCCGAGTGCCAGCGTGCCTCCCTCAGAGAAAGCTGTTTCGATTGAACTGGAAAAGCTGTTCTTGGTTCGCTTATGCTTCAACGATCTTCGAACCAACTGTACCCTTGTTGAGGTTGTCCAGAAGATTCAGTACAATGCCAAAGATGACTCTCAGATGCAAAGAGAAGGAGATTCGCTGGAGAGACTCGTTGGGATGTTAGCCTTGGTCAAGCCTTGATCAAGCCTTGGTCAATTGAGGCTTCATGGGTTCCTGATGCTACATGGCTTCGCATGGAATCCCAGGACAGCCATAAAGTATATAAGGGAATCGTGTAGGATGCCTGATGCTTGCAGGACTGGACGCAATCTCCACAGGCACTGCAAGTAGCAATGAATGACTTTTGCACAGTGTCTTGAACAAATCGACTTGAACTGATATCACACACATATATATATATATACAGTATATATATATATATACCTCGGAGTATATATACTTATATATATATATACTCATTTTAAAACATAGATTTTCCTGCAGGCAGAGGTAGTCGACCCTCAGCTCTGCGTTGCCTATGGCCAGACGATCCACATCATGCGTGCCTGCCATAGTCGTTTTCTTTCTGGCCACTTGGAGCTTGCAGTGCTTCGGAATCTCAAACACATGGCAACATATTATCAAATAGTTGACGGGCCACTCGCAATTTGTCCGGAAAGACACATCGTGCACATCCGTTCAAGCAGATGAATTTAATCCCTTGAAAACCGCCCAACTTTATTCCTTGCTTTGATTTTAGTGAACCCGATGGCGCGCAGGGGTCAGCTATGGCATGAACGAGGTCAAGGGCAAGGAAGAGTTCAAAGTCTCCTTATTAGGCCATGCTGCGACTTGCGCCAAAAATTGGATTCTTTTTGTTCGCTTTCTAATCATAAATCTGACAGCAGTGCCCAGTGCCAGAATGTGAAAAGTACTGCAAGGCCGGTACAGCTGGGGATTTCCAATCCGCGGCTTGGTCTCCTTCAATGACAGTGTCTGGCTGGCATGCTTGTGAGCAACCTTGCCCATGCCTTCCCTAGCTTGTGTATTCGGGTTGTTGGAATTTCTTTCTTTTGGCAAAAGATGCTTCATAGTTTGATGTCAAAGGTGGAGCATTATCAATGGTTTAGTTGCTGATGGTTTGTGAGTTTGTGACATATTTCGGCCTAAGCTTCTCCATCCTTCGTGCTCCTAATCAAGGTAGGCCTCGTATGAGAATAATTTCCTGGCAAGTCTGTTCGTCCATCATATGCGTGCTTCCTCTTCAGCTTGTTATCTCACCTATCCAAAGAAGAGGGTGGCAATTTGAAGGGAGATGCATGAAAGCCAAGGTTGCCTATTCACAAGGAGAGAAACAAAATGTAAGTAGTAAGTAGTTCACGAATACATCGAACGCAAACAACTTGTCTCCTTATCTGATTTCAAACCAGCATAATATCATTGATGGATTGTATGCAAGGGAGAAGCCTCGTGCTTGCTTACCCTTTTGTGTGTGTTTCTCCTTGAAACAGTTTGTGAAGAGCAATCAAGTACTTTAGCAGTTTCTTGCTTGTGACCAGTGAACAACTCTTGTGAAAAGGTCATTGGAGTCCTTGATGGTACAAACAGGCAGGGGAAAAGTACAGACACAAAATGACACTGCTAAATTTACAGCTGGAAAGGCTGAGTGTGGTGCAGTTGCCACATGCGGAAGTGAAGTTGAGTGCTCAGCATACTGTCCATGGCAACGGGACCAGATGCTTCTGGTCTCACCAAAAGACTTCGTGTTAACGCCACAATAGCAGCTACTAGCAGCTAGTTCAGCATGGCGCTTTGGCTTTTGAGGCCAGCTACTGGGACTGTGCCGCTCTCCGCAGTGCACTCTGAGGATGTCCCTTCACACCAACGCATTGAGGAACGGAAAGCAAAATACTGCAGATGCAGAGCTACGGGCGCCAGGACACCACCAACTGGTCCTTGGTTTTCCACACCACACCCGTGGATGGGAGAGAGATGCGCTTGGAGACCCAGTTGCTCCTGAAGTAAACTTGAAGTAAACTAGTGTAACTAGTGTCCTTGAGACATCAAAGGTGAGGAATTCAAAAGACTCGCCACCATGGAAGCTGTTTCCAACTCTGCATGAGGTTCACATCATGGAGCCCTTGGTGTGCCCTGATGCTTACAAGGGTGGATCATAGAAAGCACAGCACTGATGAAGTCTGATGAAGATACAGTACAATTCGATACAATTCGGACAAGCTGCCTACCACCCAGCCTAGTTTGATGTCACTACATGGACTGCATGTTTGCACAAAGTTGTTGTTTGCTGCAAAGCCTCTTGCCTTGGGATTTGTCTCAACATGTCTCAACCAGGTTTCGTGGTCGCTCTAGAACTCTCTACATCTGCGGAATGAAGGAGGCCCACCTTCCATTGGGCCATGATGCTTGCTTTGATGCATGAGGACATTCGAATGATCTGTATCTAAAAAAATCGGCAAGCCATGCATGCAATCCCATTCTACGAGCTGAGTTGGGACAGGAAGGACCATAGAAACATCATGAAACATCAATTTCATCAGTCTTCACACTACGAACTGCCAGGTCTGGAGCTTTCAGATTGGTAGATGGGGCCAACACATTGAATCCGTGGTTGCAAGGTGGGAAAACTCGTCATCCATTGCCGCAAGCAATGGCACACGGCTACGATGCTTCATCACAGTATTTCTATTGATTTCTACTGATTTTAAATGGTATGTTTGGAAGACAAAATGTTTGGCACTTGCGGCCTTCCATGATAATATAGTTGGACAGTTTCACTGTACTGTGCCGCTTGGGATTCCAGAATATGCTTCTTCGTGGAAGAAACGCTGCTGTAGTTCTTTGTTTTTCAGGAATGATTGGTCGACAGCGTTGGATGTGCTTTTAGCCCTGCCTGAGTCTTTGTGGCGCTTTGTGTGACACTGGAAAGCAGACAGGAAAGACAGAAAGACATAGAAAGACATGGAAAAACAATGGAGCTCAGTTGCTGCCTGACTTGAGGCGTCGGGGAAGCCTTCCACCTTTGCTTGACTTTCCGCATGCGACAACACCTCGTAGGGTTCTTAGCAGAAGTATGCAGAAATATTTCGCTTTTGCTTTGAGCGATACCTTCGCTTTTGAGTGCGAAGCTCAGCCTGCCTTTGCCGAGGTCAGAAAGCTGTGGAGTCACGCATCACTCAGGTTCCAGAGAAACAGAGAAGTTAGGAGTGAACTTAGTGAACAGTGTCAAACAGCTTGTAGGAGTACTTGCTGACTAAAAATCAACCATCACAAAGGAACACTCCGCTTCTTGAGTCTTGGGTCAATGCTCAAAGCCCAAATCTGGAAAGGTCATTCAGTCGTACTTGGTGAACACATTGCGACCAGATGCCGCACGCTTTCAGGCTTGGAAGGAACTTGGGGTTTTCTGGTAGACATGTTTTTTACGATTTTAGGTGAAACTCACAGGAACCCGTGAAGAAAGCTGGGAAAACTGATGTTCAAAGCAAGTGACCTATTGTATTCAATAGGAAAAATGATAAAAATGCATCCCCGACAGGAATACTGCAAACATATGGGACCATATGGACTAGTGACCTGTTTCGACGATGTTCTTGACCACTGTCATTGCTGCATTGCTCACTTCATTGAGGCTGCACGAATCTGCACGATTCTTTGGAAGCCAAGCCTTTGACAAACGTTGCACGATTTGTACAGGTCCGGCAGATTTGCTTTACAGCCATCAACGTTTGCATCGAGGCTGAGCTCTGGTTCTTGCCTCAGAAACTTACCTGAGACCCGCAGGATCATTCCAAGGAATGACAACTTTGCATCATTTGGATCCATAAAACCATATAAAACCATCCAAGAGGATTTGAACCGATTCGAAGGGATCCTTCAGCACCACATACCAAGGCCTGTGCTGTACAAGACGGTTTTCGAGTGTTTCAAGGCTGGAGAGCTGATGTAGCGTCTGACTTGCTCCTGGCTTGAGCACGGCGTGTAGGCCACGGGACACATGAACGTCTACTGCACCGCACTGGAGCCCTTCATCGTGCATGGAAGGAGCCAAACTAAGCAACTGAACACATCACCCATGGTCTTTCCAAGATGTCGCTTTGTACACTACGGTACATCTTTACATCCTTCCTTGCGAGGTGAGCAAAACAATCCTAGCAAATGTCCTGAAATGCGTCGCTCAAATTGTGATGCAGGATTCTTATGGATTCAAACGATCGAACTTAAAACATCTCCCTGGGTTCATTGCATGCTGAAACTTCTGACGCAGCAAACTTCAGGATCCCTAGGAAGGAAATGGACTCGGAGGCCTGACAACCACAGATTTTTGGGCTGCTTTGCAGGAAACCCATAGATCTGAATAGATCTGATAGTTCATATTAGTGCAATTAGTTTATATGATATCTTAGGCAGACTTGGAACATCTGTTGATATGTCAAGATTTTATGATTTAGCCCGGAATTATCTTGCAAGACTTGCCAGGTGTTGTCAAGCATTCTACAGTCCTACGCCCTTCCTTTGGAAGAAGAGGAGCAGGCTCCAACTGGGAAGCTTTTAGACTCTCGAGTGCCTGGTCTGGCTTGGTCCTCCAGAACATGATACTGTGGAAGGCCTCACATCAGGCCATCCAGGATGGCCTTGACCCAAGATGCCTTGTGGGCATTCCGAGACTTTGTGGTTTCTTGTGGGGACATATTTTCTTCGGCAAAGCTACATTGAGGTTCGGGTGGTTCGGATATTCTGTTCAGAGACCTCGATCATTTCCCGAACTTATTTCCAGTGGCGCGGAGGATTGGGGCTGCAAGCCGCACGGACCAAATTTCCTACAGTCTCTTAAGCATGCCACATGCCGAATACTGTACTGTCATTTCACACTGCGGAGGCTTCAACAGCTCGTGCTTTGTGTGGACGTGTCGAGATTGGCTTGAGCCTTTGTCAAAGAGTCAAAGAGTGGACAGTGATACCGTAGTTTTAGAGAAATGTTCACGCTTCACAGTTTTTGTTGCAGATTCTGCTGGTGAGTGCTTTTCGAGGACCTAAATCTGGCGATCCGCTTGTTCACACAACACAGGCTGGGGTTTGGCTGCATGCCTGTGATGCAATGAGAGTGGAGGCCGTCAACACGCAGATTCTAGCCCCCTGCAGGTTGTGGACCGCACTGGTCGCTTGCAAAAAATATTGGAAATCAGTCATGATTATGGTCAAAGCTACCTCTAAACAATACTCCTTGGCTTCAGACTACATTTATATACAACCAGGCAGAAGTGACAGACGCTTGGATAGTCAGTGGAATCCAAGGTCCATGTGTATTGTGCGCTTGGGGACTTTGTTTCTCCCTTGGAGCTCCTGGTGGATTGCTCAGATTTCTCTCAGAATCGGTGTCAATTTTCAAGGACGCCGTCCAAGTGGAGATCGGCAGAATTTGACCCATCATTCATGGGTGGACCTGTCAGTTTTTTTTCATTCAGATTCATTCAGGTCATTCAACACTAGTGGACTTTGTCAATGTTGAAGATTCTGGAAATTTCTGGAAGCAGCATGCACCAAGACTAAGACTTTAAGATGGACCAAGGGCCCCAAGGGTGCCTAAGACATCCTAAGACTCTTGAGTGTTCTGGAGGTGGGTGAATGCACCCAGCTGGCAAAGCGTTGCTCCTCGGGAGACCTGCCTGAAGAGGTGGCATTTCAGACACGCACACAGACGCACAGAATTCGGGATTGCACGGGTTGCAGGGGTTGCCGGGGTTGTTGGTTTAAGACAAACAATGTGAGATGCCACCCTTGCACTGTCCAAAACAGGAAACGTGCCAGAGTCTGACCGATTTTTCATAGCTGCACCTGACTTCAGGCACCCTTGCTGCAGTGCCTTCTAGTTCGAAAGCACGCCCTTAGAAGCTTTGAGACTTGTGCACAAAGTTAGTGAAACGAGTGAGCTGATGTGGTCAGGCAAGTCACAACATCTCAGTGCGTGTTGCGAGGTTGTTTTTCTTTATATACAGATGCTTTGAGCTGCGAGCCTTTCCCCTGGAACCAAAGGCAGGGTCACTCATTTTTGCAATGATCAGCGGAATTCATTTGTGCATGTCATGGCATTTGATTCATATCATTTTCTAATTACTTGGATTTCTATTCTTGTAAAGAGCGCAGCTACAGGAGTTTAAACATGTAAACATGTTTAGACTGCTAGATGGATCAGCGTTCCTCCTAAGTTCTCCCCCAACTCGCCGGGGCACTTCCTTCATTCCACCTTGATCACGTGCTCCAAACCATGTATCCCATGTATCCAGGTGTGCTGCATTAGTACCCCAGCTCTTGGTATTGGCTTGGTGTTGAAGCTTCAACAGAGTCGAACCATAGTAGTTGCAAACAAAGGCAACTTAAAGGTTTGAGCAATGCTGTGGACAGGCTTTTGTATGTATTGGCCAATAATTTGCAATCCTTGCTCTTTCTCGGATTTGTGAAACCAAATGATGTTTTCAGGCGGCTTATCATGAGTCAACACTGGCAGTGGGGTACATCAAGCTTTGTAGGATGCTCTGGGTTTGGTACAGCCTGGCCCCAATGCCATTGTAGATTTGCTCGGCTCCCAGAGTTGCAAACTTGGAAGATCTTGGAAGTTCCGGATCCGACAGTCTCTGACTGCATCCGCATTCTCAGAGGCTCGCCTGCATTTTCAAAACCTCTGATCCATCCAAGGCGCCTCGCAATCACATCATATCACATCTACACGAATTACACGGCGGATTGACATGATATAATTATAATATAACTCAAATACTCTGCAGACTCTGCAGTATGCTCAAATGCCTCTTTTGCTCCATTTCCAGTGTGGGAGGCTCCTCCCATGTTCCTCCGCCTGTCGTGGACCTATGCCACAACACAAATTATCACAGAACATTTCAGATATTCCGAATTCAGTTTAAAGTGTCACGCTTATCCTGTCACATCCTTGAAGAATGTTTGAGGCTGCGGCTTTCATCTTTGGGATTCTTCAACACCCTGTCAGCTCTCTTCACATCGCCTTCAGCAAGCAAAGTACTCAAACTACTCAAAGTGCTCAAATTGCTCGATGTGATCCATCGCCAACGGTCAAGTTGTGGACATTTTCAGGTCGCGCTATGCAAGACCAAGCTGCAGCGGGAAAGATTTCGTGGTGGAAGGAGTGACAGTGAAGTTCTCAAATTTCTGCTGGTGTTGACTGCAACGACTGGTGTGTGTCTTATTGTCGCAGGACACCCAGCAAGGATCACTGCTGAAGGCTCTGTTTGAGCTCATTCAGTTTATGGCCCCAGACAGAGGAATCAAGGGCGTCACTGGAGTCGTTGGAGTTTTTTGGCTTTTCGATTCGGCTTTTCTCGGTTTCTTGGTGGCTACACTTCTCGAGGTCATCCTTGGAGGCTGCCAAGACGCAGAGTGCAGAGGAGATGTGGAGTGATGCACACTGACATCAGTTCTCTATCTCCTTTCATCAAACTTTCATCAAACTCTTTATCTACTTTTTTCCTCACACTTGCCACCATGGCACCAGTTGATCAGCTTCAGGCATTGCCCGCCCATGCCAGGAAGGCAACCCACTTCCCGCACATGCTGAAAAGGAGTTCCTGTGGTAGCGTCCTAAAAGCTTGCAAGAGAACATCAAGACTTGGTTTTCCTGTTCAAGTCCAGAGAAGGGAAGGACTGCTGCTGTCGTGCAATTGGCAGGCTTGGTACAAAATGTGCAAAATGAAGTAGGATTTGTGGACTTTGTAACATGATGTGACATGTAATGATGTAATGTATGGCATTGTATGGCTATGTTTGTTTGGCCTTCTTTTCTCACAACTAAGCGACGATGGGCACTGGCCGAGGTTTGTTGCAAAATCTCTCCCTCGAGCAAGGGCTCAGCTGCCCATCCAGAAAGTGATGCAGGCTGGCCACCAGTGGTCACCACTGGTCATCTGTTCTTGACTCTTCTTGACCAAGTTGACGGACAATGAGAATTTAACGTACATAACGTACACCAATGTCACATTTTAATGATTAAACGTTTTTGATTTGAACGGACATCACGGACATCACGGACATCACGGACATCTTGCTATGTCTTGAGATGTCTTGCTGTGCCTCGTACCTGGGCATTGCGACCCTCTGATTCTGTGAGGTGGTGGATCACGTACTCTGCTCACAAGGCTCACAAGGTCCAGTGCTGACAGTGCTGACAGTGCTGATTGGCTATTTAAGATATTAACTTTATTTAACTTTGATATTAAAATTAATAGATATTTCATGATATTTCAGTAAGTTTAAGTAAGTTTAAGCATCCTGCTGGCGTTGTCCCAGGTCGTCAGAGAAAAGTTGAGCAGCTCCTGATTGGCGTTCTCTCAAATCAGGACCTTCAAAAATGTTTCAAAAGGGGTTGCCACAAATGATCACAGATATCACAGGTGACTAAACTTAGAACATTTTGAACATTTTCCACAAGCCGAGAGAGGAGAGTTTTGATGATGAACATTCTGCTGCAGTCATCAACAAGGCCAAAAAGCATTTGTGAATCACAGCAACATAACAACATTAATGGAATGCAGTCCTGCTGAAGGCCATGAATGGCTTCTGGGGCTTGGCCTCATGGCTCCATGAGAGGACGGTTGCTTTTCTCGAGAGTTTGTGGATGTCAAGAGTCAAGACATTTTCACATAAGGAACCAGACCGTTTATCCGTTTATCCTGAGGATTATCCTGTTCCTTTTGTCTTGTCCCTGACTTGAACTCCTTTCGCTGAATTTGTTCAACACTGCCCTGTTCCATTCTATCACCTGCCGAAGGAGTGGAGAATACGGGAAAGCGTTGGATTGCAGATTGCAGGCCATCCATGAAAATATTGTGAAGCAAACCGGGCTAAGTCCAAAATGTTGCAGGAAATCAGCTTGAAAAGGATCATGATCAGTGATCAGTATTAATTATAAATTATATATAATACATTTCATTATCATACTCATCAGAATCATGACCACCACCATCCTCGCTGACGCTTTTTAATTATGGCCACGTTTATCATGGCAACGCGAAACGTGGCCAGGATCCCGAGCTCCGGGAGCAAATCTTTGAATACATCATAGCAAAGTTGGCAGAGGACGGGAAAGAGCCAGCTACTGCGCTGCTTTTTTTTGGTTTGTTGTTGGGGGTTTGGCGCTTTCATGAACTTTTATGAGCTTTCATCTACTCAGTCATGGTTGCAGATGTTTGATGCAGGAGTTGAACCCGGCCCTCATTGAAGCAACGCTGCACCGGCTGCAGGCCAAAGCATGTCAAGTGTTTGGAAGGTTGCTTTCAGAGATTTTCAGAACATATCTTGCAAGAAAGGTAGAATCTGCTATGCCACTGCTATGCATACAAGAGCAGTGGCATTCCAACGACAGGCTTTAGTGGAGGTCGACAACGAACTTTGCTCCCTCATGTTGTGTGAGCAGTTTGCCAATGTGCCTGATCACTCAACTGTGCGACTTGGCTGCTTGAGACCCTAAAATGACTGAGCGAGGGATTTGCGTTTGAATGCTTTTGAGTTCTAGAGTGTTCCTTTTATCAAAGCTCTGTTCTGCATTCATGCCTCGAGCAACTGAGGCTTGACAGTTTGAAACCTTATCCTCAGATGGAGATGAGATACTTGGAGGTGCCAAGAGTATGAGTAAGTTGTTCGCCAGGAAGCTGCCAAGCCAACTTCAAGGAACTTAGAAAACCGGAGTTTCATTGGCAAGTAACCCGATTTCCATGACACGGTGTTTCGCCAGCCCGTTAGACGACAACCCTCGGTTTTGAAGTCTTCCCAGCCTCTCGTGCTAGGCCCTGCTCCTTCGATGGACGGGTGCAGCTGACCGCCAGGCAGGGCGGGGAGCGCAGCGGAGCGCATGGGCCGAGGGGTCCTTGACCCGGAGCCGAGAGCGACGATGTGCGACGAGCGACGTGTTGCTTCTGTTTTCGGATGTTGGGTAGAAGAACAGCAACTGCTTGAAGGCAGCCTCACTTGGACTCACTGAGCTTGAGCCTGGCTTGACAGGCTCAGATGAAAGAAGATTCTACTGTGAAATTGTCTGCAGGCATTTTTCAACATGCACGTTGTGCGCTACATAGATCTGTGTAAACCTCAGTGGAGCAATTTTCACATCCCATCTGAGTTCTGAAGCCGATCCTCTTTTCCTCCGTCCCGGGGTCCGGGGAAATGATGTGTTTGCTATGAGTCCAAAAGCAGGCTGATACCATCTAAGGCTGTGCCAGCATTGCCCTTCAGCTGTTCTGCCCTTCATCCTGGAGAATGAGGCTTGATCCATGAAGATATCATAAGATATCATCCTTGAGAATATCCAACACCCCCAATCCACCAGATGGGCAGATTAGCAGATTGGCAGATTGGCTCGAGTTTCTGGAACGCGAAGATCTGGTGAAGAAAGTCTTGACCAACGCTGAGGCGCTACCATTGAGGGAGTGCTTGGAGCTGTGCGGCAGGCAGGTGGAATGGGGTGCGAAGACGAGGGGCATTTGTGCAGGTGGTGCTGCCCAGGTATCGAGTGACCGATGCGTCCGTGCACTTGTTGGAGCGGACTGGTGACTTTGCCAGCGTGCTCCAGCCATGCACCTAGAATTGAGCGTAGAGAGGATCCTTTTCAAACACGGGAAGCTTTTACAAGGTCTTTTCAATAGCGGAACTTGTCTGGAGATTTCACAGTTGCTTCTTGACTTGCATGTAGGTGTTGCATCCCCGCCGCAAGCGTTTGGCCAAGGAGGGGGCTCAGTACCAAGATCCCAGTAGGACTGTAGGAATCCGTAGAAATGTTCCAAATGCTTCGCGGAGCAAAGGGCTTGCGCCTGGGTGTCGCAGCTGCTGGTGCCAGCAGTGCGGCTGGCTTGGCATATTGGCACCGGGAGCGAAAGCCTGTTGCAAGATGTGAAACGGATGTAGCAACCGTCGGTGCTGCACTAGTTGGAGGCCTGGGAGTAGGAGCTTTGGGTGGATACTTCTTCGGAAAGAAGCAAGGTGAAAGTGCAGCCGAGAAGTATGAACAGTACTGGCCCAGGAAGATCATGATGCTCTTTGGTGCACCTGGTGCTGGAAAGGGCACTCAAGGTCCCAAGATTGTGGACACCCTTGACATTCCACAGCTGAGCACTGGTGACATGCTTCGGGAGGCTGTTGCTGCCAAGACCGAAGTTGGTAAAAAGGCTCAGGCTGTGATGGCCTCCGGTGGCCTGGTGTCGGATGAGATTGTGATTGGGATCATTGCGGACCGCATCAAACAGCCAGACTGTCAGACAGGCTTCATCCTGGATGGCTTCCCTCGAACCTTGGCTCAGGCCAAAGCCTTGGATGCCATGTTGGCCAAGAATGGCGAGGCCGTGTCTCTGATTGTGGAGTTCTCGGTTAATCCTGTGATGTTGGAGGAGCGCATTTGCGGCCGATGGATGCACAAGGCCAGTGGCCGATCGTACCACGTCAAGTTCACCCCGCCAAAGTCCATGAAACTTGGTCCAGATGGAAAGGTGCTGCCCGAGTCGATGAAAGATGATATCACCGGAGAGCCACTTTACCAGAGATCTGATGACACAGCAGAGGCTTTGAAGACACGTTTAGATGCCTACAAGAATCAGACCCTTCCAATTTTGGAGCACTACAAGGACAAGGGCATTGTCAAGCAGGTGGATGGTGGCAAAGACATCAAGGACGTTTGGACGGAGGTGCAGGCCAAGCTCGTGTCAAAGTGATGAAATTCTTTGATGCGGTGAGTGGAACTGCGCCAGCAGCCACTCCCACTTTTGGAGCGTTCAAGGTGCCATGCTGAAATGACTGATGAACTACCAAGATCTTTGGCTTCTGTGCGCTTTGAAGACAGCTGGCTTTAGAGTTGGTGGTGGATGAAGACGAAAAAAGATGACCGCGCGCTTCATGTCTGTACACGACATTTATGGCAACTTGTGACAAAGCTCCTTCTGCCCATGATTTCCAGCCATTCTGACAGTCTGTCCTGAATGATTTTCCTTCATCCCTTCGTTCGAGGTTAATGCTGAGCGACTATCAGGAAGCCATTGACAAGCTGTGTGCGTCCTCCTCCTAAAGGGATTCACAGAAATTGTCATGCTTCGCAAATTTTGCTTGGCTCCAACAGTTGACCTCTTAAACTGCTTGAGCGCTGTTTTTGTTCAGGTGCTTCAATGGCCAAGGAGACCGAACGATTGTCTCGAAAGTCGGTGGCACAGAGTCGACTGAGTCGACTGACGACCGGTCCCTTAGTGCACTTAGGCAGTGAAGCGACTCCTGGGCCACGGCCACGGCGGCCAGGACTCCGCTGTCCGTTCTGCAGAGGCGATTGCTGACGAGCTTCGCAATGCTTCGCAGCTTTTGTTTTTCGGTTTTGATTTCTTGCCTTATTCTGCTATATTCTGCTATATTCTGCTATATTCTGCTATATTCTGCTATATTCTGCTATATTCTGCTATATTCTGCTCTATTCTGCTCTATTCTGCTCTATTCTGCTATATTCTGCTATATTCTGCTATATTCTGCTATATTCTGCTATATTCTGCTATATTCTGCTATATTCTGCTATATTCTGCTATATTCTGCTATATTCTGCTATATTCTGCTATAT
>Ga0126342_10007751_pt1 | contig 19220 bp, 19 predicted proteins | sample Cyp1metagenome_FD_92528 | JGI IMG/M metagenome (GOLD analysis project Ga0126342, IMG submission 92528) | Coral microbial communities from Lord Howe Island, Old Settlement Bay, Australia - Cyphastrea 1 metagenome | ecosystem: Host-associated > Invertebrates > Cnidaria > Coral ... | reverse complement strand
TTCCTATCTTTTCGCGCATCTACATCTTCTTTCTTCTGATCTTTTCTCTTCTGACTCTTCTCACCTCTGCTTTTCAACTGTCCATATTGTCGGAAGTATAGCTTCTAAACTTCCTTCGACTATGAAAATAGCTAATTTCATAGCATACAACAGCTATTTCATACAGCTATGACACCTATAAAAATCTCAACCTTCACAACCTGATTCCCGGTTGAAAAACAAATTGCCAAGGGCGGACTTGGACAGAAAGGATCCCACAATGGTCCCAGCAATTGTAGCAGGTTCCTGCAGCCGCAGGCACCACAGACGCCGAGCCCAAAAACATGTGGCGGGCGTGGCAAAAAATTGCCATTTCAATAGAGAAAAGTCGGGAAAATCCAGGGGAAATCAATCGATTGAGCAACTCAATAAATCAATCCACTTGAGAGGCAGAATGAATGGGAACATATTGGTGAACAAACCAAACATCCTTGAAACATATTGATCAATCCACATAGTCGAACCCAACAAGTATCAACCACCAGGGGGGTGACTGCCCCGCCATCATCACGATGATGTTCCAGTCGATCATGCTCTGACCATTCCTTGGCTATCAATTCATGTCTCTGTCAGAAAAAAAAAAAGTGGAAAAATGAAACACATCCTAGATATCCACGATTCCTCAGGTGATATCCCAGTTATAGTTGGACTGGCTTCACCACCTTTATTATTCATCGCCCGTCTTCAGTATTGTTGGTTACATCACTGGTTAAACCCGTTCTTGTTGCTTTGAAGAACTTTGAAGCCTTAAAAAAATATTGAAGAAATGAAAACATATCTGGTTGGTGGTATACCCCTCTGAAAAATCATGGACTTTGTCAGTTGGGATGATTATTCCATTCCCAACTGTTTCTGGAAAGTCTAATCAAATTCCATGGTTCCAGTCACCACCAACCAATCAGTGTATTGGAAAAATGTAGCTGTTTCTTGAAAACTAATAGGCCATCTAAACACTTTTTAGTACTTAGTAATCCCCATTTTTCGTCACTCTGGCTTTCGCCATTCTCCATTACTTGGAAAGCCATCCAGCTGTTTCATGAGGAGCAGGTCCATGTCCATCTACCCTCTGGTAATTTAACATAACTATGGAAAATCACCATTTTTCATGGGAAAATCCACTATTTTTATGGTCATTTTCAATAGCTATTTTGACATAACCAGAGGGTATATCCCATTAATATCCCATTAAATCACCATAAAATCCCATTAAATCACTATAAATCCCATTAAATCACTATTTTTATCCCATTATACCAGAGGCTATATTTTGGGGATCTCCCAGATCGCCTCCCTGGAGCAGGAGACCGAGACACTCGTCTCTCTGGAGCAGGTTCACCAAGGTGTTGGCCAAGGCGCCTTTCTGGAGCTTTCCATAGTGGGGGCGACCCAAAAAAATCGCTTTTTATTGTTAAAAAAAAATGGAAAATCATGGAAAATGCATGATTTTAAATTAGGATGATGAAAATATAGGGGTAGCCCTAGTTTAGGAAACCTCCATATGTTGATGTTCAAACATTTGCTGACATAGCAAAAACCCTGAATGTTCAATGTCGAAAAACGTGCTCTAATAGCAAAAGTGTCCTGTCAATTTCAATAAAAGTGTGAGTCAACGTGCAATTTGATGTTCAAAATTCAAACATGACAGACTGCGTTTAAAGTTTGATGGTGAGGTCACCATTTTTCATGATTCTGCTACCATCAAAATCCCTGGGCAAAATCCCTGGGTGACTTAATATCCCAAGTGAAGCACCACGGTATGACACCAATAGGTCGCTGGTCATGTTTTGCTCGATGTTAAACAGCTGATAAGAATAAACCATCTAGTGCCATCTAATACTTTCAGTGTTTTTCAGGCAACTCGCCCCTTTTTGCCCTTTTTGGGTGCAGGAAGATGAACGCCCACGTTTCAAGAGGCTGTTTTGCCTGTCACCTTTAGATGTCGAAATTTATGAAACTTTGAAACCCTGGACTCCCGAGAGGGTCAAACCTTGGATTTCAAAACCCTCCGCAATGTCCACAGTTAATGGTTTGGAATCTTTTTTCATAGCTTGCAACCAGATTTTTGAAAAAAAACTTCCACATCCAGCACCTCCCAAGATGGTGAAGTTCGAGAGCGCCACGGCGTGCCTGGGGCCTCACAAATCGTGGATAAAACCAGCAGCTTTTCGTGGCCAAATTTATGTTCGGTGCGGTTGGGATCATCCAAAAATGACCAACTGGGATGCGTTTTTTATCTCCTTTACCATCTGGTTATGACTAACATAGCCATGGAAAATCACCTTTTTTAATGGGTAAACCTCTGTTTCTATGGGCCATTTCCCATGGCTATGTTAAATAGCCAGAGGGTAAGTCTGTCTCGAAAACATGGTAAAAATGAAAATACCGTAAACTGTCTACCCTCTGGTAATCAAACCTGGTAGTTTTTGATCAAATCCCCCCTGTTGCTTCAAGAATGATCACCAAACCTCCAGTGCTTGGGGGATCAAACGGCCACTGGTCGGAAATTGTGCTTTGGAAATGGTGAGAATGCCCAAAGAACCACAGGATTTTTCTACAACTACTGAAATGTGGAAAAAGCTCCGGCCTACAATACCCTCTGGTAAACCTACAAAAAACAATGGAAAATCACCATTTTTAATGGGAAAATCCACTATTTCAATGGCCATTTTCAATAGCTTTTTGTATGTTTACCAGAGGGTAGTAAGAATCTCATCATGAGCCAAACCACCTGCCATGACTGGGATGTGATCATCCGTTTGGAGCTGCGCAGCTGATCACTTCCCAGTCATGTTCCGATTGGTTTCATCAGGGTTTTGGTGGTCTCCCCCCATTACCAAATCCCATCTTTTTGTTGTACCCTCTGGTAAACCTACAAAAAACTATGGAAAATCACCATCTTTAATAGGTAAATCAACTATTTCTATAGGCCATGTTCAAGTTCGCAAACTGTAAACGTTTACCAGAGGGTATATTCCCCCATCTTCCCCCATTTCTGGATTCGAATTCAAGGTCCATCAAGGTCATTGTAGGGATTCCAAAGTGGGCACCCATCATCTTGAACATCCCCCATGGAACATTCGATGATTTTCGCGAACGAAAAAAACTCCATGGCTAGTGCGGCTAGCGATTTTCCAGACCATGTTTGATTTCTGGAGTGGAAATCCAATAATCACCATTCTCGGAGCACTATTAATGGTGATTGTATAGTCATGATTAATCAGAATTAATCAGTATTAATCAGTATTAATCATGATTAATTATTATTAATCAGTATCTTATTAACTATGAATCACGATAGAATTGCTCATGGTCCAACATGGGTTTTTTACGCGGCTGCTAATTTTTTTCTGCAAAATGTTCTGGGCCGCTGGCGGAAGTTCAGGAAGAGCATATACAGCGAGACCTCTGGGGTGACCAGAGGGTTGTATGGAATCATTATGGATATCTGGTTGGTGGTTGAGCCCTACCCCTCTGAAAAATATGACTTGGTCAGTTGGGATTAGCTAGCATTCCCAATATGATGGGAAAAATAATCCAAATGGTCCAAACATAAAGATATGAGGCTTTCCATAGTCATGAGGGTACCCAAAATCGATGGTTTATTTCACGGAAATCCCTATTAAAATGGATGGGTACCCCCATTTCAAGAAACCTCCAAATGGCATGAGATGGCCATCATATTACAATGATGACAATGATTGTTATCAATACTGCATCACCGATAGGGAAAACATATGATGGTAAGCAGCAATATGGTCATTATGATTATGATCTTTGATTGCTATCACATCCATGTTGGTACAGAGACTGGAGCAATGGAAAAATAGAAATATGACGAATCAAAAAACACGACTGAAATGGCTATTCCTGCTCTGGGATTGCCACCTCTTGTTGCTTTAATGTTGCTTTATATACCCTCTGGTTATGTCAACATAGCTATTGAAAATGGCCCATAGAAATAGTTGATTTACCTATTAAAGATGGTGATTCCCCATCGTTTCTTGTTGGTTTACCAGAGGGTAATTCATCCCATCCCGTCGATTCTATGATTCATCCTGATTCTACGGTCCCAAATATCTCAAAAAAATCCTCTACATCCACCATGGTTTCTGGGTGTTGAAGATTAACAGGGGTTACAACATGTTACAACTACTGTGGATGGGCCAGCGAAATCCGGTGGCATCACCAGTTGAAAACGGTGGGTTTTTACATCCCACTATTTACAGGCTTTCAACCATCCCAAATTGGCGCAGGATTTCTCAGGACCATCCACAGTATCCAAGATGAATCCTGAAACCTTACAAATGATGCGGGTTTACTTTTCTTTGCTGTATCATTCCAAAACTTCACATCCATCTTGTGTGTCTGAAAATGGTATACCTCCAATTCCAAGCTGGATTATCGCCATTTTCCCACTTGACATGATGATTTTGAGGTATACCCCATTTTCAGACAAACCCAAATGGTTGGAGAAATCATGAGAAATCCCCATATTTCCTAATATGTTCTACCCAAAGCCCCATGGTTCACTATGTTTCATGGTCTACATCATTTGCAGAAGCACTCACATCATATTCTCATGCAAATTCCACTGTATCTTCATGATACCCCTAGGCCCCCAGGTGAGGCCCCCAGGTAAGATGCTTGAAAAAAACCCAGGCGAGTTCGTTCTATCCCCCTAAACCCAACATTTTGGAGCTGATTAACCAACGGAGGTTGCCCTGGCCACCAAATTGTTGCTCACAACCAAGCAACAGGTGTGTCAACTATCATAAATCAGCTCTAAATCCCATGAAATCCCCATGGTGGTTGGCTAAATCGCCATGTTCCGATTGTTTTTCGTAGGCCTGCACCCCCAAGTATGGCTGGTTAAATTCCTACCTTTTCTATGGCGATTCCCAGCATTTTTGTCAGATCAAACGCTACCAAGGCACCAAAATGCCGCCACCTCCAATGCCACCGCCAGCAGCCACCACAAGGCCTGCACGGTGTGCTTCACTGAAACTGAGAAACCAAGCATTCTTGGCTAAATGCCCATATGTATGTATGTATGTATGTATGTATGTATGTATGTTTGTATGTATGTATGTATGTATGTATGTATGGCTATAGATAGATAGATAGACAGACAGACAGACAGATAGATAGATAGATAGATTAGATAGATAGATATACGTATAATATATATATATACGTATAATATATATACGTATAATATATATATATATATATACGTATAATATATTTACGTATAATATATATATACGTATAATATATATATATATATACGTATAATATATATATATGTAGATATGTATATATATATGTATATGTAGATATATGTATATATATATAGATATAAATATATATATATATGTGTGTGTGCATCATATGCGAAATGCCAGAAAATATGTGCAGTTTATGTCTATCCAACTAATTCCAAAATAGCCATTTTGCTTGGTGAAATCCCAAGCTCCACAGAATCGGCGCAACGCCCTTGGGACACCCGACTGGAACCGGCCACGAAGAAGCACAAGACGTCACCCAGACCTAAAGGGAAGAAGTCCTGCAGCGCTTCGCTGAGATGTTTTCCCAAAAAAAGAACCCACTTAAATTTATAGCTGTGCCAAACTATGTCTGATTCTACATCTTAGTTTACTAACCATAGAAGTATAGTTAGCATGTCAAACTAACCAACACATCGATGTATGTCTTTGATCATAAAAAAACAACCGTCGCCTTGTGGTAGGAGAACATCTCCGTCTCCAGCTCCGCCAGGCGCCTTACACAGAAACTATAGGGGACAATGTTGGAACTATTGGTTCTATATTGGAAAATGTTGTTTATATAATATATGGAACTATTAGTATATCTATATATGGAACTACATATCTATAGATATATATATATATATGATTTAGATTATATATATAATTTAGTTCTTTATTCTGTGAAATGAATATGGTCGACATGTGTTACCCAAATACAGGAAATTCAAGTGTGAATGTTCGTTTCATTCAATGCTGGCTGAAGTGAAATGGATGAAATGGGGCAATGTCTATGGCGATATACACAGTTTCGGTTTAAGCAACCCCAAATGGGAATAGAATGTGGATACAATGTACCCTCTGGTTATTTAACATAGCCATGGAAAATAGCCCATTTATAGATGTTTTTTGATGATTTACCTGTGATTTTCTATAGCTACCTTAAATAACCAGAGGGTAATATAATCGTGGAAGCTGAAAAGTGGGCTCTGGGTCAAATGATGAAAAACCTCTGAAAATGGCTTTGTCTGAAAATCGTGTACAAAATGCGGTGGTCTATCATAATTTTCCGCAGTATTTGATGTTGACTTTGGGTTTACACCTTTCATTTCTGGACAAACTGCTGGCGACATTGAGATGGATACGCAAAGATTGCCAGTTTTGCCGAAATCTCCCGACAGATTTTGGACATGTTGTTCTCCCGATGTTGACCCGATGTTGTCTTACAATGCTATGACGCTATGATGTTTTTCTTCAAATGGATATATCACAAACCACCCATCTTTGCGTTTTTGATGATGGGAAAAGATGAAGATTAGCCTCAGGTCATTTAACAGAGCTACTGGAAATGGTCATTTATAGTTGATTTACCCACAAAAATGACTGGTTGGTGGTATACCTACCCCCTCTGAAAAATGATGGAGTTCGTCAGTTGGGATGATTATTCCCAATATATGGAAAAATAAAATTCATGTTCCAAACCACCAACTAGATGACCATTTTCGCTATGTAAACGTTCACCAGAGGCTATCCATCAGTGGGGTCGCCGACATGCCTTCCAAGTTCACGCCGCTGAGCTTCATCCTGACGAAGCTCACCCATTTTGATCGGTTGAATCACGTTGAATCCTTGAGTCTTCACCAATTTCTTACTGGTGCGAAACGCTGGGAATGAGGGAATGATCCCAGTCATCACTAGTAATAATAATCCCATTCCCCCGTTCCCATCCATTCCCTACGTTTAGCACCAGTAAGATTTTTGCTGGTGTTCGTTGAAAAAAATCATGTGCTAAACCCAACAATTGAAAAAACCATCCACAATGTGACCAGAAATATATATAAATATCATGAAGATGGGTGGTGTTTACCATTGCCCAATGGTTTGTCTTTATCACATTACCCATTTCATGTGGCCACAGCCTGCGTCGATAAAATGCACGACACAACCAGCGCGATAAAAAGCAGGCACCACCAGCACCTGGGATCAAGTTAAAATCAGGTATCAAAAAATGGGATTAAAAAAATAAGATTACTGGGATGTTTAATTTTTATTAAAGATGGGATAAAAAAAATATATATCCTTATTTTAAGATCACTGGGATGCTTTAAAAAATCATTTAAAGTCCTTCAAAGCTCCCTCCATCTGTAATTTAAAAAAACATCGCTCCACGACAGTGCTGCACCTGGCTATCATCAATCTACCCATGACGAAGCCATTGGCTGGATCTGAAATGTCTGGAATGTGGGATGGGATGGCTGAATGCTGCTGTTGATCTCCCCATTGCCGTTCGATTTTTGTTCCATATTTCCAACCCCAAAATGAAGTGAAACCATGACAAGACATCATGAGGCTATAGGCCACTCTGATTTATGGCCAGGTCTTCATTAGAAAATAGTTGGTAGATGTGGTTCTTCACCCCTCCTTCATATGGTCATGGCTCAGGACACTCCAAAACATGGATTCCCAAAAGAATCGAAACCATATAGGGTCCATTGCTTCTACCCACCGCCAAATCCCTGCAGTCTCCATCCCGAGGTCTGATGTTCTCTGCATGTTTGCTGGCAAAGGTTTCACGACTGGGTGACGATAATCGATGAATATCTGTGTCCGTGTCTAAAGTGATGTATGTTTCCAAGCACTTTTTAGGCCCACTTGTTTGACCGATCTTGGATCCATCGCAGCTTTGTAAAGAAGGTGCACATGCATGTGTCACAAGATTGGCAATCAAAGTGTCTCCCTATGGTTCAAAATGATTTTGAGACACCAGCATTTGAATGCTTTAGCGGCGAGCATCATGTGCCACAACGACATGGGGCCGTCCAAAAGTTTTTTTTTCCCGTCGCCACAGAGCAGTCCTGGATGATGGAAAACCAATGGCTGGAATCCGCACAAGAAATGGTGATGCATGACACATAGACCAACACACAGACATACACATGTACATGTGCACATATACCCTCTGGTTATGACTAACATAGCCATGGTATAGATGGCCCATAGAAATAGATGATTTTCCCAGCTAGAAACCTCCATTTATAAGGGATTTTCCATGGCAAACCGTTAAATAACCAGATGGTATTCCATAGACACAGACATCATATATTACCCTTGTATACATATGACTATTGATAGTTGATTTACCCACTATTCAGATGGTGTTTTTCCATCGTTTTTTGTTAACGTTTACCAGAGGCCTTTCCTGACCATGGCAGCCATAATTCATAAAGTCACATCGACATACACATGTATATATGCATATCTCATATATCCCATATACACATCATATGAGTCATATATAACAACATTACTCTATACATGTTATATTCCAGCAGTACCGCACAAGGCGGTGGCGGAAGTTTCAAAAATAGGAAACCTATAGGAGAGATTGGTTGTTGTGAATCACGGATGGCAGAGCGAATCCACTGATGGACCGAAAGGTGGTGGAGCTGTGTTTTTTGGAGTGGCTGCGATGGTTGCAGTGGTCAGCTGGTCGGTCACCTCACCCACAACTGCTGGATGTAGTGTGGTGTAGTGCAGCCGTAGTTGTAGTTGTAGTGTAGTGGAGTTGTAGCTATGGTGTGGTGTAATTAGTGTAGTGTAGTTGCAGTTGCATTTGTGGTGGTGTAATGAGTGTAGTGTAATGCAATGTAATGTAATGTAATGTAATGCAATGTGGGGTAGGGTAGCGTAGTGTAGTGTAATTGAGTGTAATGTGGTGTAATGCAATTAGTGTAGTGTAGTTGTCGTTGTAGTTGTAGATAGTGTAGTGTAGTGTAGTGTAGTGTAATGCAGTGTAGTGTAGCGTAGCCTAGCGTAGTGTAATTGAGTGTAATTGAGTGTAATTGAGTGTAATTGAGTGTAATTGAGTGTAATTGAGTGTAATTGAGTGTAATTGAGTGTAATTGAGCGTAATTGAGTGTAATTGAGTGTAATTGAGTGCAATTGAGTGTAATTGAGTTTAATTGAGTTTAATTGAGCGTAATTGAGTGTAATTGAGTGTAATTAATTGAGTGTAGTGTAGTGTAGCGTAGTGGAGTGTAGTGGAGTGTAGTGTAGTGTAGTGTAGTGGAATGTAGTGAAGGTGTAGTTGTAGTTGTTGTGTAGTGTATTGGAGTGTCGTGTGGTGTAGTGGTGGCTGCATCTGAACCTCCAAAAGTGGTCCGAACATGTGGTGCTTTTAACATTTTCACTTGCAAATGCGCTTCGCGCCACAACGGCGTGCGATTTCAACATCTCAACTTCCAAAAGTGGTCTGGAGCTGGTGTGCTTTGTACAGTTTGACTTGGAAATGTGCTTCGCGCCACAACGGCGTGCACTTTTTCGACATCTCAATTTCCAAAAGTGGTCCGAGAATGGGGTGTTTTATACATGTTGACTTCGAAATGTGCTTCGCACCACGGCGTGCAATTGTTCATCTCTCATCTGGCCAGATGGCTCCGCACCCGCCGCTTTAGCGAGCCTACTTTTCGACCCTGCGACTTTCTTACCTTTTCGCGCACCTGCATCGTCTTTCTTCTGACTCTTTCTCTTCTCTGATCTTCTCTCTTCTTCTCTTCTCTCTTCTACTCTTCTCTTCTCTCTGACTCTTCCCATCTCTGCTTTTCATCTGTCCATATTGTCGGAAGTTTGACTTCTAAACTTCCTTTGAATATCATTCATAAAATATCTAAAATATTGAATCATACATATTATAATTAGATCAAAAATATTCTATCATATATCATATATCAATATGAATCATATTGAATTATTGTATACATATTCTTCATAAAATCTTCGTTCTCGGTGTGTCCAATTCCCAGTGTTCCGCCTCCGCTGTCCGCCACTAAAGCTTGGAATTACCCCAGAAATGGACCTCTGCGGAGGAAATTTGTTCAACAAGAATGGTGGTTGTCATCTCAGTCATAGGGATATAATTTATATCATAAAATTGGGGATGGTTTATTATAAGTATTAAAAACAATATTATGTAATTCAATAGAAACAACCCAGTCATTATATCTAGTGTTATAAACCTCTATTAAGGATGGTGACTATTGTTGGATTTATACCACACTATATGGGTTTTATACGTTTGGGTAAAGTAACATAGATGTGGAAAAAAAAAAACGTGGGGTTTCTCTCGTTCGGAAAATGATCCACAAGTGGTGGGTGTCTTCTCCGCATCCTGAAGTTTCACATCTCGAAAATGGGCTGCAGCAATCACAAAGGTGCGACTCGAACATAAACACTAGATTCATTAGATCCCCCAAGAAAAAACGAAAGCTGCGTCATTTTGCAATCCAGCTCTCGGATGACAAAATCTCACCCCTGTCCATAAGTTGGAGGTCACCGAAAGTTGTGTACCAGTCACCGAGTCACAATACAGGCATCTTTGTATAAAGAAACATTATAGTAAGAATAACTTAAAAAATGATGATAACTCACATATATATATATATACATATATATATAATTATATATAATTATATATAATAAAAAACAATAACAGCATAATATCAAACAAAGATCATGATAACTTGACAATCATCGTCATCACAAGCCGTCACCGCAGCCGTTCCACCGCAGCTGTTTGGGATCCCACCGCTTGCTGCGATGGCTCAAAAAGCTCGATACGAATCTTACCTGGCGAGCCGATGAACCATGGCACCGTGGCACCTCTGTGGGTGGCTATAGCTATTCATAAATAAGGGCTACAAGGTGGTGCCCCAGTTCGTTAGCTAAGTTGGTGAACATAACTCCAATAACTATGGTTTATGGCAGATATAACTATAGTTAATGGGGTTTATAAACCAACTTATTACTAGGGGGCACCACATTGTAGGAACTGCTGGGAAAACGACAGGAAAAAAGCTATAAAAAGCGTTCTTGGCCAATGTGGGTTTTCAAAAAAAAAACACTGTGGGCTGGGGTGATTTTTGCGCCAGCCAGGGCTAGCCACCTATTTTTAGTGGAGATTGACCCACGAGCGACAGAGAATATCAGGTAACATATAGGAGTTGATTGGATAGATGAGATGTTAAAAACAACTGGAATCATTTTTTGAGGTTTCCATCCAGTCATGGGCTACCCCCATTTCCCATCCCCAAGTAAACCAAACTAGAGGAAATTGAAACCACCATGGTGACGCAAGCGGATCCCCCATGACTTAGGAAAAGCCAAAAAATTGAAAAAAAGGGCCGTGATTCACGGTGAATGGGTACTGTTGCCCCACAATGAACTCCATCCGCGACCAGCAATTGATTTCACCAGCAACTCGTGGAAAATGGATGTATCAGCCTCCAAGAAGATAACATAAAAGGTTGAATTTAAGCCTACTTTAATCAGGTTTGACCAAACTCTATGTTTTAGACTAATGGTTCGTGAGAATCAATCTGGCTATGACTGATGATGTTCAATACTAATTGTGTTTGAAAAAAAAAAGTTTAGTCGCTACCAGTTTTACTACTAACCTGGTTAGTGTGAATATCAACCATTAAACCTTTTGTTTGCATTGACTTGCGAAATACTAATCTGGTTGGCTTCAAACTGAGGTAGTCTTGCATTAATGGTTTGCTGGAAAATCGCCCATTTCGTTCGATGATTTTCCATTTAGGGGGGATTTCCCAGCTAGCCACATTTGATTGCCATTATATCCATTATATATATATATATATCAATTATCAACCCCCATCACAAACCACCATTTCCATGGTGATGTATCCATCACCATCCACCAAAAACTTCTCCCGGAGGCGATTTTCAGTAGATTCCCCAGGTTTCATGCTTCAAAGACTACCATCAAAGACTACCATCTCCAGATCCAGCTCTGGAGATAAGATGTTGGCCATCAAAGATAGGCTTTGTGCCACTGATCATTTAAAGGAAGAAATGGGGAGCTCCTTCACTGATAGGGTTTCTCACAAAACGGAGGATACCGCAGGGTACCCCTGAAAAATTTCATGTGTTCTCCAACGAACACTAGGAAAATGATATTTGAAAGCATGGAATGGAATAGGACCCACTTGATTACATGTTCACAGAATAATCCCAGCCTGAAATCTACTTTGTAACCCAACTAAATGTGACACCCCAGGAATCAGCTACTTATCAACCAGGGTTATGAACCAGTTACGATACGTGGAACGATCCTCTAAGTAACCGAAATCCCACAGGACCAAGAATTTACTAGAACAGAATAACCTGGTTTTTTTTCCTGTCCATTCACTGTGAAATGTCTTTTTTGGTTGATGAAAAGTACAACAAGACGGTTAATGTCAACCCCGGATTAATAAACCCTGGTTTATTAATTAAGGGGGTACTCCCCCAATAGTCATAATCTGATACTTAAATGGTACCCTCCCAATTAAACAATCGTTTGGTGTTTATTAATCCAGGAGATCTGATTGGTGGTTTCAACCCATCTGAAAAATATGAAAGTCAGTTGGGATGATTATTCCCAATATATGGAAAAATCATCCAAATGTTCCAAACCACCAACCAGAGATGGTTACCTATATCGTTGCTACCCCATCAAACCATCGATTGCAAAAATTGCTGCTGAAAAAAGATGATTCCGGAAGTCCCAATATGTAGTTACTATGTGGGCGATATCCCATGAAATATGCCAGTTCTGAAGGGACGTACCCTCTGGTAAACATACAAAAAACTATGGAAAATCACCATCAAAATAATAGGTAATTCAACTAAAAAGGAGCCATTTTCAATAGCTATGTCAGTCATTACCAGAGGGATCCAGAGGGTATTTGTCACAATTGGTTTGTGGCAATGTTTTTAGGCCCTCTATTAGCATGGTGAAACCCTATCATTTTCCGGTCGATCTTGACCCCCACCCAATCTACAACACACCAAACCATTGCCCTTTACCGATGTTGGCTACCCAATAGTTTTGAAGGTATTTGGAGTTTTTTTTGTTTCAATTTGGACCGTCACGATTCAAACAATCCCGAGTTCCTAAATTCTTCCAGAAACCAAAGAGAGTGCAGTTGTTCCATACATACAGCAACCCCAGAACAAAAAGAAAAGTTAGAAACATGGAAACTACGCAGCAAAAAAAACATGTGCTGAAAAATACGTGTGATTTTTGTTTGGGAGAAACTGCATGACAGTGTCAAAATTGGTATCTAAAACAATCAAACACCAATCGGTTTCTCTGAAATCCTATGGTTGATTCATGTGGAATCGACAATATCCCACAATGATACTCGCCATTCCTTTACCTTACAAACTCTTTTATTGATCATGGGCCCTGGTATTGTTGAATAACAATATCATTTTCATAGATAAGTCTCATTTTTGGATGATTCTTGACGTAAAATATCAATATCTATATATACTAGTTGGTGGTTTTAATCATCTTGAAAAATATTAGTCAATGGGAAGGATTATCCCATATATTATGGAAAATAAAAATGTTTGAAACCACCAAGCAGTATATATATATACCCGGACTTTGCTGGCTAGCCGGATCCCCTTAAAAAAACAAAGAAAAAAAACAATGCATTCAATGCTGCCGCGACCGATTGTCCCTGTGTGCCTTGAGGAATCTATATATATATACATATATATTATCATCTTATTTTGATAGTAATATTAGTAATATTCATCATCCATATAATGAACATACAAATATCATTTCTTCATGTCATTGTCATGTCTTCATCTTTAAATCTCCAATCATCAACAAAGGCGCACCTCGGCTCAGGCCTTTGCTCTCCAAGTACCTGCTGAAGATTTTGGGCCGATTTCACCGGAAACGCCACAGTTAACCGAAAAAACCAAGAACCAAAGTCGCCGAAAACATCGTGAATTAGAGCCAGAACGTCTTTGAACTGATGTTAACTGATTCTGTTTGGTCTTACTTGACACTCCGGACATGATATGTTTTTTGGTTTTCATGTGTTGTTGTCATACAATGTTGTGTTTAAGATAGTATTTTCCAAAGAACAATGCTCAGAATGCTAGTTGTTGCAAGGTATTGATTCGCTCCAGACGCTGTGAGTTAATTTTATTGTTTTGTAGGATGTCCGAACGAATATGGGTGCTTTTTTTTGTACCAGTGAGAATTCAAAGGGCCCAAGTGCAGATCATCTTGCAGATACCGTGTTGAACCATTGAACAATGCTCTCAAGCGGAAATGCCGTGTTGCTCGTTTTAGCGTAAAACAAAAAAAAGTACAAAAGCTGGAAACCTAGAAAGAATCTACGGTATATGGGTTTGGTGATGAAAATAGGCTATATTCCCAATGAAATAGCCATAAAAAATAGGGATAATGATCAGCAAAACCATTGGGTAAAAAGGGGTACACTATTTTCAGACACACCCATATATCAACTGTAAAAACTATTCTATCTACTTGTGGGTTGTTTAAATTGGTTGCCAGTCTTCTCCATCACGCCCGTCGTTGGTTGAATATTTTAAATTGTGGGACTGTGGGACTGAACAAAATAGATTACATAAACTAACAAATCATGTAGGACAAAAAGTTAATAGAATTGTTCAAACAGTAATTTAAACAAATCAAAATAAATCAAATAGACAAAACAAATAAATCATCTAAAAGTAGAGAATGAAAAATATATATATATAATAACTGAAATACATCAAAACAAACGAAGCAAACAGAGTAAATACAAAAGAGCACAAATGGAACGAACAAAATGCCGCAAAACTGGGGAATATATATATATATATATTGGTCAAATGAATAAAATATGTGAAGTAAGCAGAATGAACTAAATAAGATGAATAAGAATACTGTAAAGCAAACAAACGAAATAAACAAAATAAGGTTCGCACATGAAGTGAGTTTAACACATCAAACATAAGATGACGAACAAACGACATAATTCTGCTAGGGTCATCAAATATTACAAGAATCATCTATACAGTTATTCTTCAAAGACAAAAACATGTCATGTATAGCCGCATCATTTTCCAGCTCCAGCCGCTTCCCATCCCATGTCGACTGTCAGCAGTTGGCACCTGCCAATTCCTGCGAGCAGTTCCTGTACCTTCTCCTTCCTTGGAGGGGTGCCCTTGGCACGTAGACTCAGGTAGACCTGAATCCGTCCCGAATGGCAAACCACGGGCAAGATATGGTTTCAAAAAAAAAGATACAGGGTTGGTGAACAACAGCATAGTCATCCCCAAATAGATAGAAAAGGAAAATCCTACGAAAAGAGTGGATACATTGCTTTTCTATCTTTTTGGGGATTACTAAACTGCAAGAATTGATTTTGAGGTAGCTTAACACCAGTAACTACAATTAATCATCAACCAACTGGCGTTTTTGAAACTGCTCAAGTGGTCATTTAAAGTGGCTATGGTGCTACTGTTGCCTTTTAGTGATAAATGGGGTTACAATCAGGATATCAACCATCAACATGCGTGAAAATGAATATATTGAATATGTAGTGTACAGTGGTGATCATAGTTGAAGGTGTACTGGGTGTGCATCCCAGTTCGCAAGTGGTGATCATAACCCAGCTGTACCATGTATGTACAGTAACTGGGTCACAATATGTTGACCAACCACTTACTAACTGGGATGTACCCCCAAGTAGTCTCCGATTCCTGGTTGATGCGCAATAAATTAAATGGGATGCCAGCATCAACAAGTAGTGTATGTTGTATAAAGTCATGTTTTTGCTTGATACTTGATAACGGAGTGAAGTGCAGTTCACCCATGAAAAATTGGTTCCACTGGCTTTACCCCAACACCATGGCTGGATGAGGTTGGATAGCGATGTCAGCTATGTCAAGCTGGTGACATCGCTTCTCCCAAAGCAGCTGTTGATTGCCACACTGTGAATGGACAAGCCATCGTGCACCATTTGGTAGCTATTGGTAACTATGAAACCCGTTGAAACCCTGTAAATAATGGGGATAGTAATTTATGGGATAAACCATCTACAGCTGGATGCCACTTTTGGGTCTGAAAATTCTGGAAAAATGGCTCCTGTAGCGGTTGCTTTCCCCAAAACAAATCCGAGCAAACACAAGAAACAGTATGCCATATATATAATATAATATATATATAATATGTAATATAATATACATATATATATATAATCCCATTCTTATTCCATTACTATTCCATTATCATCATGGTTTTCCTGTTCAGCAAACATTCCTCACTGGGTCCCCAGACCGGTTCAGGTGCTAAATCCTGTGGCTGGAGAATCACCCAAGTTTCAATGGAAAATCATCGGATCAAATTGGGGTTGCCATGTTTGATTACCAGAGGCTGCCTCATGTACCATCTGGTTATTTAACATAGCCATGGTTTGTTGATGGCCCATTTATAGATGGTTTACCGAACTTAAAAATGGTGATTTTCCATGGCTATGTTAAATACCCAGATGGTATAATTTGATTATGACCCCCTGAAAAAAATACTAGGTATCCAGGTAGTCAGTTGCTGGGCTGATGCTCCAAGTACTTGGGAATGCAGTTTTCAGGTGCTTCTTATTGCTGTAGCGGATATGACCACCATATGTTGAGTTTTTGACCCATGTGACTGGCGGTTGATCTGCACCCATCCATAGACATGTCCACCATACACACTAGCTAACCTGGTTGACCTTCAAGTAGTTCACCTAGTTGTATCACCTAGTTAACCCAATTAACCTAGTTAACCCAGTTAACCTAGTTAACCTAGTTCTGAACCAACTGCAAGTTTAGCTAACGAACTGAACTCATACTCCCTGTCTGTGCTCGGAAAGTATGACCTCATGTTTTGGCTTGTTTCCTGTACATCCCCTGAAAAATCCATTGATCATAGATGACTTTAATTCTATCAATTTCATGCGTCCAACTGTTTCATCAATTTGCATCTGTTTCGGGTTTGCTTTCCTACTGAACCATCAATAACGAGTTCGAGGCCTCGGCAGTGAAAAAGGGCTGACAAGATTTGTCTGCATCATTTCTAGCACATGGAACCATGTAAAACCTTGTGTTGAAACCGAGGGTTGGTTCTATGCTCGCAGTTGGACCATCCATGAAATAGGTTTAACTGGACCTCCAAGTATCAAACCATGTTGCGTCTCGTGCGTTGGGCATCTGTTTTTTCAGTTTATGGCTGTGACGGCTATGAGCAACACTATCAAAGGACCCAACCGAGCTTCCCGAACTCTTAACAAAACCTGAAACACCCAAAAAAAGCGGTGGAAGTGGAAAAAGTGGCACCAAAATCTCACAGTGTATTGATCATAACTTCTATAATTTCCTAGAACTATCAGCGAATCATCCGACAGTCATCCTTGACCACACTCATCATCACCTGGACGACCTGGGCGGAGGGTTTGAAATGGAGATAACCAGGGAGATAACTGGGGGTTCACCATCAAAAAAGTGGCAATATTGCCAGTCAAAAACGGGGAAGTCTCTATTTTTCAAGTTCACTTGGTGATGTTTTTGCCAATCAAATGGATGTAACTACATACTGCATGCTGCCCTATGAAATGGATAAAACTATTTGACAGGGATATTACTATGATATTACTGTCAAAAAATGTCGCAAACATGTGCAGTTTTATGAGAATATCATGTGATACAGTATATAATGAAAAAAAATCTGGCACTCGGATTAGCATTCCCGAGCAATCATGTGTTCTGTCCTGAACAAAATAGAGGGAACGGCTGATTGCACATGCTACCCTCTGGTAATTGAACATAGCTATTGAAAATGGCCATTTATAGTGAGTTTTCCCATTAAACATGGTGATTTTCCATGGTTTTTTGTATGTTTACCAGAGGGTATTTATTGTCATTTGCAATCTTTTGGTGGTCAAAAATGGGTCACAAACCACTCATCAACCAACCAGGAAACGGAAACAAAAACGTCGATGGATATTTGTCCTCATCACCTTTTTTTTAAGGGGCCACTAGGTGACCACTACAATTTATGGTTGAAACAAGTTGAAACCCATCAAATTGAGCATATTAAACATGCAGACCAATGTATAACCAAACAACTCACTACACACTTCACCAACAAACAATTTGATCCTTATTCAAGAGGAACACCAAAAATAATTACTCTTTCAAAATTGGAAATCACCAAAAATATCCGTAAATCATAGTTATATAATCCCATTGAATCCCAATAAATCACCATGAAATCCCGAAAATGAGCATCTTCGCTGGCTTTTTACATTTCACAGTGGTTACCCTCCGGTAAACGTTTACAGTTTGCGAACTTGAAAATGGCCCAGTCAAAATAGTGGATTTTCCCATTAAAAATGGTGATTTTCCATGGTTTTTTGTATGTTTACCGGTGGTTAGCATCCTTCTGCCCGGCACGGCGAAAATCCCCTGGGGCTGCGGCTCCGGGTTCGACCCCAAAATGGTCCTGTAGAAAGTGACAAAGCTCTGAAGCCTCGGGACGAAGGGTCCAAGATGACATGGTTTGAACAGCTGTGAAAATACATACCCTCTGGTTATTTATATATCATATATTATAGATTATAGATTATAGAATATATACGTATATATATATATATATATATCAATCAGGTAGATACCATCTGGTAACATGTATAGAGCAATGTTACTATATATGATTCATATGATGTGTATATGGGATATATGAGATTTGCATATTTACATGTGCATGTCGATGTGACTTTATAAATTATGGCTGCCATGGTCCGGAAAGGCCTCTGGCAAACGTTAACAAAAAACGATGGAAAATCACCATCTGAATAGTGGGTAAATCAATTATCAATAGTCATATGTATACAATGGTAATATATGATGTCTGTGTCTATGGAATACCATCTGGTTATTTAAGGACTCAAACTCTCGCTCCTTTTTGGCTCATCCTCGCAGCCTCGAATTGTACGTGTGGTTGGCTGCTGGGTTCTGATTGGTCTTTACATCACCCCAGGCAACCAAAGAGAAAAAACATCC
>Ga0126342_10007750_pt1 | contig 19221 bp, 15 predicted proteins | sample Cyp1metagenome_FD_92528 | JGI IMG/M metagenome (GOLD analysis project Ga0126342, IMG submission 92528) | Coral microbial communities from Lord Howe Island, Old Settlement Bay, Australia - Cyphastrea 1 metagenome | ecosystem: Host-associated > Invertebrates > Cnidaria > Coral ... | reverse complement strand
GACACCTCACATTATGAATACCTCTTTCCGACAGATATACCTGTCCGACAACCTCTGATTTCCCAATGTTGGCTTCTGGAGCTAACATTTGAATGTATGCTTCTGGAGGCGACATTGCAATGTTGTGAATTATTACTGACATGGATAGTTTGGGTTACATAAGTTGGAATATAGCTGCGTATAACTATGGTTATGTATCCACCTACAACTTGAACTGCACCCTCATGGGGATATAATGAGGATATTTTTGGGATATACATTGAGTTTAATGAAATTGGTCTTGGGATTGGAGTTGAAATGGACTAACTATATCTACCTATATCTCAAAATGGTTGAACTATTCATGGTTGAGTCATCGTTACAGTATACAGTTGCTAATCATTGACTATCGAATGATAGTGACGTAGAATTTTGAGGGAAAGTCGGGCGAAAAGACCAGTCCACCTTAATGAGTTCCTGCCAAAGTCAACACCACACATCACAGCTTTGTGTATCAAACACGAAAACCATCTACTGTCAGTTTGGGATACTTGGACATCTGCATCCCAACTACTAAGTAACTAAGTGGTAAGCACATTTAACAACCATATCTCCCCCTGCTATGTTTGGGAAATACCCAGGTTGTATACATATACATATACATATATGATATATATATATATATATATGATATATATATATATATATATATATGATATATATAATATTTATATATATTAAATATTTATATATATATATTTATATATGTGCACATTCCAGGGTCAAACTAACGACTTGAGATTCGTGGGACCTCCGGTCAGCGCCCTTTGTGAGGTTCTTAGAAGCTCTGCGGTGACGGCATGACGCCAGGCATGGGAACTTCCGAGATGTGCTATGGTTTAAATTGATACCCTCCGGTAAACTAACATAACTATGGACAATCACCATGTTTAATGGGAAATTCCACTATAAATGGCCATTTTCAATAGCTATGTTAGTTTACCAGAGGGTAATCAATGTGGTTTGTCTATGGTGATGTTTATCTATGTAGATTAATTTGCTTTATAAACAAAACTGAAAAAACACGAATATATCGGTCTTGTATAGTATACTCAGTAACATTGATGGTCTCCATCCATATATAATTGCACATATATATATACATAGATACAGTACATCAGTGAAATACCAAACTACTTATAATATGCTTGATGCTCACCAGGACTCACCGTGCGGCTCGACCTTGGGTCGACGTGATGGCCCTGCACAACTTCAGTGATCGCGCCTAAAAGCCGAAAAGTCGCTGCGGAATGAGCTCAGCTGGATCTGATACTTGGGATTAATATTGAAGGAACATCTGGGAATAATATGGGATAATAATGGATAATATGGATTCATGGGAATAATCTTGGATCTGATGCGGATGAACTGGGATATGTGATAATTGTCTTACCTAAAGGAAAATCTGGGATTAGTTTGGGATTGTAATGGTATAAATACATTTACCTACTGGGATACTGGATAATGTGACAATATAATATATGGGCTACATGGGATTTCAAAAAACCTGGGATTACTTGGGTTTATGCTCCCATTTGCTTGTTTCCTCGGTTGCCTGGAGTGTCCCAATGGGGTCTGTTTAATGATCACCTTCAACTCAAATGTGGTTGCAATTTATCAATATTTATCATACAACCCAAAAGATCATCGAAAATGCTGGCAATTCCCGGGTTTATTTCAATCGCAATCATCCAATTGGGTACCAGTAAGATCAGCCTAGTAGTCACCCCGCAAGCAACATGTGGTCAATCCAACAGGATGATATGTCGTCCACAAAGCGTAGCTAGGCGTTGTTGTTTCATTATACAATATATAACAACAGAAAACAAACAACAACATAACCATAGATAAGATATATGTTTCATATAACCATAGAATACCATAGATAAAACCAACTTCTACAAACAACTCCTTTAGTGCTGGGAGTATCTGTTTTTTTTTTTTTTTAACAGAGCGTTGCAGCCACGATATGGATCTCCCGCAACGTCTGGTTCGAAGCTGTCCATGCGACCATGATCCCAAGATGTTCCAGAAGACATGGAAAGCTGTCCGCAAAGTTACAACCTATGGGTAGATGAAGATTGCCATTTTGGGATATTTTGGGGGTATCCCAATATCCCTCATTTAACCCGCTTTTTAAACAGATGACATTTCAGTGGCCAAGGTTTTTCAAAGGCTAAGGCTTCCGCAGTGACAATAGACGCAGAATGCAAGCAGCACAAGTTGCAAGCGTGAAATGGCTGGTCCTTACCGCGCCTAATTTGTCCAGCAAGGTACCAGAAGCTTAATTGCCGCTGATCAGCTTGTAGTGTCAACCCTATAGAATAAGAATCCCTGACGGGTTCCTTTCGGGGGGTTGCCCCAGAATAGTGATAACCTCCTATTATTACAGATTAATGATCAACAATAGCCATCAACAATCATCAACAATTCATGATAACCATCATCAGAAACCATTGACAATGGATAATATATGAACAACCGTGATTACAAAACTGGTGGTTTAGCGAAATATTGGGTTCACATCATCCTCTTCACCTTTGGTTTTGTAGGCCGGCTGCGGCCGGCATCATGGCATGGCAGCGTCGCGGCCGCTTGCTGAAGATCAACGCATAGTTGGCTGGATGTGGGGTTTATACAACCAAGTTGGGGAAATAGCCACAATAAATTGGGTATAGCTCATGATGCTCATATGAATTATAATTGACAAATACATACAAATAGGGTATAGCCAATGATTCTAATGATTCTAATGATTATATTACTCATAGGATCCGTATGCTATATATTAGTATATATTAGTGACATTTACCATCAATATACCCCAAATGTTAGCATATATGCCATACATGGATCCTATGGGTTAAGACATTTATCATTTTTCTCTGTTTTCGGATACTGACAGGATGGGTGTTTCACCCAGCTGGCCCAAACATCATCGTCAACGGACCATGTTTATCTGTTCAATTCCAAAGTTTGCCAGTTGACTTCTCCCATTCTTGATTGATCTTCCACCATTTCATGTTTTATCATGTGTTGTTTTGCATCTCTTGATGAGATCCCCATTAAATTGTTGATTGAAATCCAATTGCTTGCCATGTCTGCTTGGTTTTATCATGTATAATCGCTAGTTTGATTCTTGTTGACTACCATTTCTGCTGTTTTTCTCTCATGTATAATCATGTATAATCCTGTGTTTTTTACCATTTCTGCTGGTCATGGCCACTTTGATCTCCGGGCTGATCCCCGAGGCGCTGGCCGAAAAATTGGTTCGCCGGGATTCTCTACGTCCGTTTCGTCATCCCATTGGAGGTGTGGTGGTTTTTCAAACGACGAAAAGGGAAGAACTTGGGACGTCACCATGAAATTGGGAACTTTGATACATATTATATATATAATGGGAATATAATGATCATATAATGGGAATAATACGTTTTAATGAGAATGTCATTGGAACATAATTGGTATATATCTTATGCACCTGTTGCATGTCACTTCAAGACCTGCCTCTTCAACAGGGGGTGGGAGCTAAAAATGGCTACAAAAGGCTAAACAAAGCTAAGCTATATATATATAATGTATAATTTGGTGAATTTCCACCCATGATGACCATCATATTCCACGTAGGCTTTAATTTTAACGGGAATAGAATGGGAATATCCTTGGGTATGAAATAGGAGATGTTGCTGGAGTTTGCCTTGGTTGGGAGTTGGGCTGACCAACAATACGGGCATGATGGGATAACATGAGGCCATGATGGGATATAAACTAACCAGTTGGGGTTATGGGAAGAAGCATGGTAACACCCCCCAGAAGTCGGGATGTAATCCCGACCAGCGGTTGTTTTTTTCCGCTCAGCACGCAAGAAGTGCAGTCCCAACCATCCAACCACACAATTATATGACCATTTGCCAAAAATAGTTGAAGTTTTGTACCAGTTGTTGAGAAAAAAGGGGGGAACCAGGAAAAGCCATTTTGACAAACCGTCATATAGGTAAATTTGATTTCAAATGAAGTCGTCGACAGTTTCGACCCGTACAGAGGATCAAGGTGTGGAACATTCCACCAAATTCATCCCAAAGGAGATTGGTAGATCCCCCCACAATGTCAATAAGAACGGATGAATGGATTAGGTTAGGTTGCCATATGGGTATGTCTGAAAATGGGGTATACCCCCAATTATAGCCATTTAGTAGGGATAATGATCATTAACCATTGGGTGTAGGGGTACACTATTTTCAGACAAACCCATATGATATCCATATGATATAAGATGTTTAGGTTTGTTGTTGACAGTTGGGGCGTCAAGATGGGCTTATCAGAGCAAAAATTGTACTCTTTTGGACGGGAATCAACAAACCACCAAGTTTCTTTGCAGCGCCGGTATAGTCATTGTGATGTTTCTTGCTCTAAACAAATACACGTGGAAACAATAAAATTGGTTAGGAACTGTTTTCTATCAACTACGATGACTTTCCAAATTATATTCTCATATCAGCAGATCATATCGGGTTTACACCCTCAGACCAGTACAACTTAGCACCAATATGCACCAATAACAAAGGATATCACCAATATTGATATAATCCCTTTTATGATTTACATATAAAAATATCTATATATTACAAATCTAATATTTGACTTCTAAGTGATAACTGTGCTGAAGTTTAGATACATCTAACAAGGTATATATATATAACTTATAAGTTTATAATGATTCATGAATATGTTTATAGACTTAAGTCATCACTCAACAAATACAACACACCAATACAACTTAGCACCAATCATATCAGAGATCACTATAATTATCATTTTTGTCAATGGAAAATGGCCAATAGAAAATAGATGATTTGAACGATGATTTACCTCTAAACAACTATATAACTATGGTAATTGTCTACAGAAAAAAACAATATTACCTAAGAAACGATCGCAGAATAACTGTGATTTCAGGTAAATACTTCAGGTAAACAACAATTTTTTGTCATAAAAACCTGGTCATTTTGTTCATCCCGATCCCAACAGATCCCAGGCGGCGGACGTTGCCAAACTGGCCGCGGAGGCTGCGGAGGCTGCTGTCTCTGCCAAGGCTTGCGGTGATTGAAGCAGCAAAGATGTGAACTCACTTCACCAGGAAGGGTGATAAAATCAGAGGGTTTTTGTTGAAAAGTAGGTATGGGTCAATACCTATAGATACATTTTTAGTGGGATGAACATCCATAAATCCCAGCTATGACTTGGGGTTCACTAGGTGGGTTTTGACCCATCCCCAAGTAGGTTGATTTAACCAACAACATCAAAAGAAGTGTAGTTTAACCAACAACATCCAAGAAAAATCGGGGGTGAGTTGATGATTTGACCATCGAACAGAGCCGTTTGGATGAGCTAAGCAGTTCCGAGCAACAGATGGGGTGCTAAGCCCAGCTGATTGGGGTTATACTCTCCATATCCGGGAGAATTATTATCCATGATCTGGACATCCTGTGCTTAATCCTCAGTTTCCATCATTACATCGTAGATATTCCCATCATTTCCCATCAATTGGAGAAATACGTGAAATTCCCAGCGGAAAAAAGGGATACCCATGACGGATCCATGGTATATTAATGCTAACATAAAAGGGGTATATTGATGGTATATAAATGTTACCATTAATATAGCAGCACCATGCACCGGATCCGTCATGGGATAGGTGACCCCTGGGTAGCCTCAACTTCGGTTGCCAGGTCGGCTCCAAACGTCGTCGTTCGGGGGACTTGGCGCCCTACGACATCTCCAATGAACTCTGCTGGGTTCGGGGACCCGGACCTGGCAGTACCTGGTTGCGCCGCTGGGGCCAGGGTGAGGGTCGGACCTGATGCTGAAATGACAACTTTCACCAAGTCAGACACGGTGGATTTTAATGCAATTTAATGGCAATTTAATGCATTTGATGGTTTATTTTGCCCAGAAATACGCTTCTGAATTGTGAGAAACATAAGAAGATATGGCAGATATAAATTTGTGATGTTGATAAACAGCCAAGCATGAAGACCCCTCTCGCAAGGAAAATGCCTGGGTGGGGTCAGGTGGATCAGAAATGGCATTTAAGCATCAAGATGTGCATGAATATGGGTCAATAAATGAATGGTAGGTTATGATTCTATGATGAATCAATCTTTGCCATACATTGCATGATTGGTGGTAATCACCCATGAGGGTCGAATATATCCCAGAATTGATTGTGGTTCGATTGGGAATATCACCTCCACAAGGGGCGATGGAACCTTTTGGAAAATGGACGTGCAATCCACGATGAGACGTGGATACATACCTGCGTGACGTGCGACTTGCCAGGGGAATTGTATGTGCAATGGGTTATAATATGTTCACCACTAACCTGAAGAGATAGAATGGATTGCCGAAGACAATCTCCTGATTATGGGAGGTTTTAGAGGATAAACGCAAGCAACTCATGATGACCGATTTCTGTTGCCAGGGCCAGGGCTTTACTCATGGGTCACCAAGGAACATCACTCATATCCTGCAACGTGGCTATGGACAGCCACGAAGCCTGCTTGTTTTTGTTCTTTATCCACAGATATAAGGCTTGTGGGATCAACACACAAAGTGATTGCTGAGAATTCTTGTTGTCGTCCTTCTTCTTCTTGTTGTTGTTGTTGTTGCTGCTGCTGCTTAAACTGATATGATTGAATGGTTGACGTTGATGGATGTTTGGAAACATGATTTGATCTTTCTTCTGATCAATGACCAATCGAATCACGCAGGAAATGTGTTTTCAGCGTCTAGGCCTTATATTTACTCTTGTCATGCCCGGGATTGCCCAGCAAACATAAAAGCAAACCATGATTTTATCATGTTTTATCAATATGTTCACCAATTTGTGGAGCTTATTTCCTGGCAGAAATTCTTTCAGTGTCCCTTTTCTTGGCTGCCACGATATACAACGATCTATGCGATGATCCCTTGTCGCATCAGTGGTTGCTTTCTCTGATTCTTGACGAATGTTTTATGACTTACTTGTGCTTAGTAGGGAATGAGGGAATGATCCACAACAACTATCAATGATAATCCCATTCCCCCATTCCCATCCATTCCCTACTAAGCACCAGTAAGATTATCTTTGTTTCACAGATCTTTCATGACTTTGCCCAACTTCATGCTGCATCCATGTATTGCTTCCCAATGGGCCTGTTGGATCCCATTTGGTACTGTACGGTACCCTCTAGCCATTTGGATCAGTAAGTTCCATAAAACACACCTTTTCCGGAAAATACTCTCCATTCATTTAGCCTGACCACTTATGATCTTATTCTCTTATAGAAAATTGATCAATAAGCTAAATGAATAAGACCGGATTTCTGGATTCAATTTAAGTTCTGGAGAATAAGACCGGATTTCTCATTCCACTTCTCATGATCAATAAGCTGGATTCAATTGCTATAAATGACCAGGATTTCTCCACTGCCATGCCAATGCGCCAAGTCGTCCTGAGGCAGACCAGTCCAAAGAGACGTCCGGGCGCCAGTGGCGATAGGATTTTGGATGAGGGTAGGGTAGAAAAAGAGGTGAAAAACCCATCCAGTTGGTGGTTTGGAATATGGCTTTTATGACTTTTCATAATATATGGGAATAATCCATCCCAACTGACTTTCATATTTTTCAGAGGGGTTGAAACCACCAACCAGCCATGGTTTTTGGAGGGAAAATATGAATATGGGACAATGATCTGGAAATGGTCAGTTTTCCCATTGCTTTCCACAAAAAGAACTATTAGTTCGTGGGAGGGTAACACGCACGTTGTATGATTTTGGGTTTGTTTGAATATATGGTGGATTTATACCTCAAAATTTGGTTATTTTGATGAGACGATGAGGTTTGATACCATTTCAGTTCGGGGGTACCCTATTTTCAGACAAAAACCAAATTGAGAAGGGAAGGATCAATACAAAATCATTGATGAACATGTGGTTGATGAATGTTGATGAACATTTGCACATAAATAGACCATAAATACACATAGCCTCTGGTAAATTAACATAGACCCTGGCAGATAGGGGTTGGAAGATTAGTTTCCATTAAAACTAGGCTATTTTCAGGGTCTATGTTAATTTACCAGAGGCTAAGTAGACCATTTTGAATGTTTGTTTGGGCACATAAATTAAATGGCGCAAGGGTCTTGATCACGCCACCCCCGCATTCTGCAACAGTGACCACCATCGCTCAGGTCTTCACAACCCTTGAGAAACACCGAAAACAAGATGTTTGGACATCGATTTCTTCCATCCACACAATATTAATAGAAACTAGTTCTTATAATATGTATTTCTTTGGGATTGTATTATTTCAGTTTGGGATAGTCAATATAATCTTCCAGTTTTCGGTCATTCTTTGGGATTGTATTTCTTTCAGTTGTAAGGACATGGTTGCCCTTATGGCAGTCACCGCGTGGCTTGTGGAATCCAAGATGGCGTTCTGGTTATACGAGCAGCCACATACGTCGATGTTGTGGCTGCATCCTCGGATGCAGCAAGTGATTCGCTATCAGGTTCTGAGATTTCTATCTATGACTGCAAGGTGGTGCCCCCCAAGTTATAAGTTGGTTTATAATCCCATTAACTATAGATATATCACCTAAGGTAAACCATAGTTATTAGAGTTATAAGCCTACTTAGCTATGTAGGGGGCACCACCTTGTGAATCTCCCATTGGACCAATCGAGGTGCTGTCAGGGAGACGCCACGAGCCACGCGGAATGTTGGGATGAGTCCTACAGCTTTGAGGACGCGCATCGTGCGGCCATCAACAGCTGAAGCAGTTGAAGCTAGCCACATGAGCCACTGGCGATTATTGAGATATGAGATATTTATGATATTGATTGCAAAGGGAGAAATAAAGCTTCAATGGGTCAATGAATTTATAGAGTCTAGTAGGTCTTCCGGAATGTGCCAGGCAAATGTGGTGCCACGTAGACAGAGAACGAGGCTTTTTTTAGTCGGCGAACTATGGTGGATGGTAGATACAAATCTGCAGTTTGGTGGTACCATTTGGTTATTTAACATAGCCATGGAAAATCACCATTTTTAACAGGTAAACCATCTATTTCTATGGGCCAACTATACCATGGCTATGTTAAATAACCTGGTGGTATGTACTGTAAACCAACTTACAAGTGTGGGGGCCAACATAGGAGTGTTGCCCCAATGCGGACTGTTGGGACGGCAAACTTTTCACCTATGAAGCCTGCTGGGAGACTCAGCTGCGGGTGAGCAATGGCAGCAATGGGAAATCCTCATGAATGGGCAAAATATGGGTTTGTCTGAAAATAGGGTATATTCCCAATGAAATAGCCATTTAAAAACGGGATAATGATCAGCAAAACCATTGGGTAAAAAGGGGTACACTATTTCCAGACAAAGCCATATGGGGGTTTCTTAAGTTAGATCCCATTTTTTCTGATGTTTTTTTAATGGGAAAACCCATGATTCGATGGGATCACCAAGTCAAGGCGAATGACCTGGATTCTCCTGGGAGATCATCATTTCTGAAAAAACATGAAGCCGACATGAAGCCATGGTATATGAATTGGGGTACCTTTTTTGGACAAGCCACATGTATTCTACATAGATTACAATAGATTATATATATATATAAGATATATATTATAATATATATTATAATATATATAGGCATATATGAGCCATAATATGTAATGATATGTGGTCACCACCAACAGTGCTACGGAACCTGCCACATCAGACTTCGCATGTCATACTATGTCATAATGGTGTGGTTTTGTATCTCTCATTGAAATCCATCATAGACTAGATCTCCATGCTATCCCATGATATCCCAATTGTTTCCTTGATTATATCCCCAGCACATGGTCGATCTTATTATACCCCATCCCATCAGTTTTCCATTTGATAAATCATATCTCCCCATGATATCCCCATGGTTAGATTTATATGGATAATTATGGAGATATGGTAAACCATTTTTTACCATAACCCATATTATCTTATATTATCTTTAATTTTATATGATAATTATAATGATGGTATAATACGGTATATCCCCATAAATTTCCCGTGGTTCAAATACCGGGAAACCGCCCTTCCAAACGCTGTTGATTCCCACTTTTGGCCCACAACGGCGCGGCGCAGAGGCTGCGATCAAAAGCATGGGGAGAACGGGAACCCAGGCTCGATCAGTGGAATTCTATGGCTTTGTCTTTTGATTTACATGTTCATTTACATGCATTTGTACATGATTATATGATGATATTATATATATGTATTATGATATCATATGATGATATTATATAAGTATCAATGTATATATATATTGATTCATTTATATTGATTCATTTGTTTGTTTAATGCACTAAGATAGGATTTATGATCAGATGTAGCCAAGGCAATGAAACTAATGATTAAGTATTTTTCTTGATGCTTAATGGTTGATTATGGTTAACGATGGTCAAATATGGCTCAACATATGCCCTTTTTATTTGGATGAATTACAAGGACCTCACTTCGATGTCAGCAGTGAGAATCTGATGGGCGTCTTGGAGCCCATCCAGAGATAAAGATGCTGCCAACATCTTCCAAATGATGCCTACTCTCCATGTAATTTATTTCTACCTTTGACATCTTTTGACATATCTATAGAATCTATATGAACCTATAATTTCGAAAACTCGACACATCTCACATCTCGTCACCTCATCCTTGCAACCCCTGTTACTTCCTGACATTCCACAAGGCCCCATGACAGCGCCGACGTGATGAGCGCAACAGACCTGTGAACCTGTGGTTGTCGAGGGTAGAATCAACAATGTGGCAGCGAGTTCAGAACCTGGGCCACCGAAACTTGGGTTACGCCGGTTACGAAGTGACAGATGCTGAGTTCCCTTTCATGCACGTGGTTACACCCGTGGTTACACCCGACAGATACCTCCTGGCAGCAAGTGATGCTTTGAAAGTCGCCTCATGGTCAATGGGGATCCTGTGGATCGCCGCCAGGGTCTACCAGCTCAGATTTTTTCGGGTTTTTCCTATAGGTGTCTAAAAGTAAAAAATGCCTCAAAATGCAACATGAGCGAGTTCGAAGAGCGTCACAAGTCCTAGGTATTTTTTTTTGAATCTTCCCCTAACTAATCCCCAAAGGGTGCTCTTTATCCATACCAACTCTCATACAAAATGGTTGTACGGCTCAGAATTGCAGATTCCAACCCTAAAGGATTTCCATGATCTACGGAGAGCTACATCCAGGTGCTTTCGTAAAGACATGCGTTGTTTATCGTTTTGTTACTTTTTGCGACCCAGCAAGATCCCTTCGCGGAACCAATGGCAGCGTGGACCAAGGACTTGCTTCTTAAGTTATGCCTTTTTCACAAAACAGAACCAGACAAAGTGCACAGCATCATGATTGAATCTGCCAGGACAAAGGCATACAATACCAGAACATACCAGAACCAAACACGGGCTAGTTCATTCTGTTGCCACCATGATGCGTGAAATGTGTTGGGACATAGATCCCGACAATCCCTGTACCTTCATTACACCATGTGAACCACTTGTAACCTTCAACCAGATACAAAACGATGAAACTAAAGAGGATTTTGTTTTAAGTAGAGGAGAACCATGGTTAACCTTATGTGACCCAACCATGGTTGTAAGATGTTGTAAGTGGGTTATTTTTTTTCCGGGCATTCATGGTTAACCGGTTAACCCTTGTCTCAACGGCTAGTTGCAGGCTGTTGGTCCGGCTACTACGACTACGAGCATTGTTGTTTGGCCAATCGGAGTTCCCAAAGCGGGGAAGCCCAGCAGCACTGCAGTCGGAGGATGGAGACGAAGAGCGCTGGTGATTGTGCCTGATGGTAAGTTCTTTGGAATATTTATGGCTATGTGTGTTATACATAGATAGTCATAGAATTATATTTACACACATACAATACAATATAATGCACTATATAAATATGTCCATATTGTATTGTATTTGGTTTTCCTATTTGCTTACCTCTTTCTGAGACAAGGCATGATGGTTGTCCCCAAGTAATGTTGTTTTTTCCGGATAAACATAGTATTGAACGATGTATAAATATACACATGTAATATATGTATATATTTATCGTTTACATATATTATATTGTATTATAGGGTATATCATGTATGTGTATATATATGTATATATATATATATATATTTCTTTTTTTTGGTATATTTCATAGAATCGGATGATGGGAACATTTACAGGAACGCCCTATATTTGATGGTAAAAACACTGGTTTCCTGTAGATCTTCCCTTAAACCAATCCATTGAATATTCACTTTGAATTGTAGATCAGGTTTCAATAGATACCTTCCAATTTTGCATTACCGTATGGAACATCGTCCATTTGTAGATCATGTCCTTCCAGGAAGTCCGACCATGAATGTCCATAGTGTTTTTGTGTATGTTTCCTGGAGGGTAGCCAGATTATGATGAACGCATTGTATTAGTTCACTGCTGTCATATAGTAATATTTATCCTGGTTGGTGGTTTCATGGCATTTTTAACTTTCCATATATTGGGAATGTCATCATCCCAACTGACTTTCATATTTTTCTGAGGGGCTGAAACCACCAACCAGTAACATATTCGAAGTTGCCATGCTCCTTGGTAGCCATATGATTTTGCTGGGTCCTAAGCCTGGTAATCTGGCATCTGGGTACCGTGAAGTAGCTGGTTAATGGATGTTGATGCCCCCAAATATGTTACCCTCTGGTTATTTAACATAGCCATGGAAAATGGCCCATTTATAGTGGATTTTCCCATTAAAACCTCCATTTATGAGGGATTTTCCATGGCTATGTTAAATAACAAGATGGTAATAGGTTTTGAACCATCCCATATTTTCACAGAGATGTCTGCTGCGCCATTGATCCTCAGCAAAGGCTGGGTCGACATCATTTTACGTGAGATCGATACGGCCCTTTTCTCCGCTGGGGGTGCCATGTTTGCTGTGAAGTAAAACACACAAGGTTGGAACTTACAGAATCTGGTCGGTGGTTTGGAACATTTTTTATTTTTCCATTCAGTTGGGAACAAGAATCCCATTTCACGAACTCATATTTTTCAGAGGGGTAGGTCAACCACCAACCAGGAATGAACCTATTGGAGATCCATGGAGATTTTTCAACAATCATGGTGGTTGACCAGCAGAGATGGCAATTTCACAAAAGGAAAGGAGAGATTTGACCATGTTTAGTCAATAGGAACCCCCCCGTTGGTTGATGTTTCTAAAGGGCTTCTACTCCTCAATCTATTGGAGATTACGTTCTGGTAAACATACAAAAAACGATTGAAAAAAACTATTGAAAATGGCTATTTATAGTTGATTTACCCATTAAAGGGGATGATTTTCCACAGCTAACTGTTAGTTTACCAGAGGGTAATCAATAGGAACTGAAATCTACTCTGGAATTGTCACCTTTGGAGGTTGTTTCACTCTGACGATCCCAGGAGCATCCCCAACAGAATTCGGTTGGTTGCTGGATCTCTTCATCTAGACTCTAGACTCTAGAGGGATCCCAAACATTTGGGGGCACTTATATGATTTGATAGAGGGATTGGATTCTCATCAAGTTTCATGCATAATTTAAACTATAGTTTATCCTGTTTAATCCCACCATTTACACATATTTACACTGTTTCATAGGAATCCCTTTAGTTACCAACTGGTGCCACATTTCGCAACCATCCGTTCGAGTGTTTTTTTGTGAATTCCACCTCGACGTGTTGGTTGGCAGGATCAATTCTATGGCATGGATGAGTTCTACACCGATTCCCAGTGCGGCTTGCTGGGTGGGCTGGAGGATGGACATCTGGATCATATGAACATCTATATTGCTTGATATTGGATAATATTGCTTAATATTGGATAAAGCATATATAATTATATAAATATATATATATATATGAGTCAATGGTACAGGTACTGCAAATATTTAAGGTTAATTTGGATGCCTTCCAAAGTGGATTCTTCCAAGATGGTCGTGGTCGCAAACCACGCTGGTTGAAAGATCAAACCAGACCTAGTTGAAGTCTTTTTTCTGTGCATCTTCGGTCCAATTGAGCTATCACATGCTTAATTACATTCAATTGCACTTCTTATCAAGTCTGGGTAAGCACACGCCAATACAATGTGGCACCCCAAGTTGCAACTTCTGTAGGTATACCCCCATATAACAGTTAGCCTTTCGTTAGTTCAACAAATTTATTTGCCGTTTGTGCGCCCAAAACTGTCCCAATGACGGAACGTGATTCATGACTCACACCTAAGCACATCTGAGCAGTTTGCAAGACGCTCTCTCATTTCCCTCATGCTGCAGTGCAAGGATGATGATAATCCCTTGGATGATTAACAACAAACAACAAACAGCTGCGTAGTAGATAGTAGTACAACCCCTAAACTAACACCACTATCATAGAATTGGATGATGGGAACATTTACAGGAACCCCCTATATTTGATGGTAAAAACCATCGTTTCCTGTAGATTTTCCCTCAAACGAATCCATTGACACTAGTTCCAAGTTCATTCATTTGTTTCGTAACACCCCGAAGCTCCCCAATCAGAGGTATTTTCTCCAGACTCCAGCGTCGTCAGCAGTGCATAGGTACGGCAACGATTTCGGATACTATTCGACCGGCCGTGTATTGGGCAAGAGCGACGGGAAGACGGCGCAGGCCGCGCTGGTTGTGGTGATGTGTTGCTAACCTTAAAAGATAAGAGTGGGGATGTTAAGCAAATAACATATAGTTCAATTGGAGACATTGCCGCCATTGAAACATGCCATCGGAAGTACAACATGTGAACTAATGTGCATGTAGCAGGACGATTTACCCGCAGTTGCCCTGGTGCGCCCTATTTTAGCAAAAAAAACATATTATATCATATTATGTGTGTGTTTTCCCCTTCCCGTGTGTTGTTGTTAAGTCTCCTATCTATGGTTGGTTAAAATGCCATGCCAATCTCCCCATTCATTCTTGCGGTAAATCCACCATTTCTGAGCATGCCCATCTACCCTTAGAATATGTTAACATCCCACATCCACATGTTCTGCACTCAGCATGGAATGATTATGTTCCCACTATGTTTCCATGGATTGATGCCTAAAAATCACCATTCGGAATATCTGGATGAACCAAAACAGCCGAAAACGTCGCGACGTCGAATGATGGTCAGTAAGGCCCGGCATTTCAGTTTGTCCTACTTATTGTTCATCTTTATCTAGATTTTATGAAACGAAATAACATCCACAACCAATGAAGTCTCACAAACATATTAACAACCATGTCAATCCCCTTTCTTTTGGGGTGCTTGGAACTCCATGTTTCCATATTTTTCCCATGGGCCAGGAGTTTGCACACTACACCACCTATCCCATGGCGTTGTCGCCGCACTTCGGGCGAGTGCTTTGCCGTTTGGTCGGGGGAGCTCAGACGCGTCAGACGACGATTTGGAAATTGGTGGATTTCATGGTGGTTTAATGGTGATATATGGTGATTTCATAGGAATTTATGGCGATTTAATGGGGATTAGTGGTGATTTCATGGTGATTTAATGGTGATTGAGTTGTGATTAACCCTCTGGTAAACTAACAGTTTGCGATTGAACATGGCCATAGAAATAGTCAGTTTTCCCATGAAGAATGATGGATCTTTCCAGTTCGTTATGTAAACGTTTACCAGAGGGTAATGGTGATTTCATAGGAAAAGAATGCTGTTTTCACTGCACGGCAGCCATCCACTGGCTATCCAGTGGATCTAGTAGTTGCGGCATCAACTGAATAACAGGTCCTTGTTGATTAGTTGTTTCATCTGGATTCAGCCGTTATTTTTAAAGTTTTACCCACTGAAAATGGGAATCTAATTCACAACTGATGGCGGGTGGTTTGTTGATGCAACAGGAGTTAGGGGTTATGCTACCTGGTTGATTAGGGATTCATGAACTATCCCGCAGTAGAAATACCTAAGCTCGCATGGCAAGGTATTGACATTGAAACGGGTCATGCAATGACATCTACTCGTTTGATGGTGAAGCAGTCATTCTATTCGGGGTGTCTATTGTTTTTACTTGTCTTTTCTTATGGTATAGAATATATCGGCGACGATAACTGTTTAACTGAATCACATTGCGGGCCAAAAAACACACCTTCCGTCCCTGGGTTTCCATGTCCAAGGTCTTCATCATGTGGATTCAGATGAAAGAGAAAGCGCCCTTTCGTGTCGTGGAGATGGGTGCAGGACCATATTCTGCTTCCGGCATGATGGATTTCATCCAGGATCCCATTATTTTTTCTGTCAAGTTGCATTCAGTTGCATGGTTTACTCAGATAAAAACAAGAAAACTCACCAGCGTCGTTTGTTTTCCGAAATCGACAGGGTCTATGTTTGTGTTGTTTCCCATATTTGGATGGAGATGGTCATCTGCGGACAGACCAAAGCCTATCAGCCACAGAAATTTGGAGTTGACCATGTAATCCATATTTGTTTTTGACCACGGCAGATATGATGGAGATATTTTCAGAGATTGACTGCAACATGGATGAAACATAACATCCAACCTCATGTGCCATTTTGAGCATATTTGCATGCACACGCCCACCATTTAGTGTCTCTGTGTTTTTCTTTTGTAGAAACTTAGGAACCTTTTAATACTCAAACTGGCGATGAAAAACTATACAAAGTGCGAAAAAAAGGAAACATACAACACAACATCGTGGGATGCAGTGGTTAGTTTGATGTTTGATGCAACCCAAAGTAGCCATACTGCGGAAGAGATATACGGTAACTCACTGGCTGCAGTATGAATGACGTTTCGGGGTGAACACGCTTCAAACATCGTATGTGAAACCAGAAAGGACTGACCATTTTTTCGTTTATGGACCATGAGGCACCAACAAACAACATGAAAGAATCCCAACAAAACCAAGCTCAGGTTTCCCTACTGAAACCGTTTCGATGAGCACCTCTTTGGCACGACGCGTGAACCTATGAAGCTGAAGAACATTGTTGTCCACGCTGGCTGTGTGTGCTTTAAAAGAATAGGGTCATTGATCACTTTGAAACATATCAAAAAAGCACATGCCAGGACTACTATGTCACTAATTGTCACTAGCTCTATAGTTTTCCTAGGGGTTGTTGGTTAAGATTCGCCCTTCATCAACCCAACCATTGGGGTAGTCACCTGGGAATCCTCTCGCAGGAAGTGGTCAACTGGCGCATGACATCCACGTCTGCGTGAAGCGCAACGAGTTGGGCATCGAACCCGCAGTGTGGAGGTCGGCAGCAGCTGGTCCCATGGGATGTCTTTAGTGGATAGGCAAGTTACCCTCTGGTAAACATACAAAAAGCTATTGAAAATGGCCATAGAAATAGTCAGTTTTTCCATTAAAAATTGTGATTTTCCATAGTTATGTAAACGTTTACCAGGCCGGGTATGGTTTACAACTCGGCTGACCATTGGATTTCTTCATGGCATCAGTTGGAATCAGTTGGCTGCGTCGACGTCTGCGTTGAAGCGCCAGGCGCTTCGTGGGTGCATTTGAGTACGTCATCGTTGAGAGGTGGGCATGGGTGCCATGTTTGAAGCGATTTTAGTAGCCAACGATCACCAAAAAATGCGGAAGTCTAGAATGAAAATCAACTTGGCAGAGAATACAAAAACCCAAGGTTTCATGGAAGAAGCTCTCAATTCTTTGAAAACATTCTTTGGAATCCTTGCAGAATGTTCTTTGTGACCATTTAAGTCTTGGTTACCAGCTTTCACTGCTAGCCGCATAGCCAAGTAAAAACAAAATCACAGGCTTGGGACCATTAAATGACTCTTAAATGACTATGTCATATCAATTCCCCAGGTTGATGAGCCATGAGTTTGGCTAGAAGGGTCGGTCCGGAAGTTGAATATGATTGGCATTTGTTGGTACTTTTAACCAAGTTATTAGGGAAGCGTAACTTGTTGCAAACCCAAACAGTAACCAAATGAATACTCTCCAGCAATCAAACGAGGCAATGGAACATCACCCATTGATAAATGATGTTTCCACTAAAACCTCCATTTAAGGAGCCTGCCATGTTTGATTACCAGCGAGTATACATATGAATACATATATATATACAATACAGATGTTTTATCACAGTTGTGTAATATAATATATATATATATATATAATATACATATAATAGACATTCACAATATTATTGTGATATATGGTATATACGATTATGTATGCTATATGATGATAAATCCAATTCAATATCCCATTACGTATTTATTACTATGATCAATGATTCACCACTATTAACCACTATGTATATCCCCATTCAAATCACCATGAACAATCCTTTAACATGGTGAATAACACCACTTCATCACCATACATAGAACTGGGATATCCATGGATATCCCCCAACTAGTCAACTCCATCTATCACCATACATAGAATTGGATGATGGGAAAATTTACAGGAAAGCCCTATATTTGATGGTAAAAACCATGGTTTCCTGTAGATTTTCCCTTAAACCAATCCAATGAACCATACATTAACCCCACTTCATCCCAGTTCTATGCGATGTCAGGTCCCCAGCCCTTGCGCGGCGGCAACGCGAGCGGGGCCTCAAAGTGGTCAACGGCGATGCGCAGCGCAAGGCGGGCCAAACACGCCGTGCGGTGGGGTTGGCTGCGGTGGGGGTTGGCTGCGGTGGGGGTTGGCTGTTTTTTTTCGGGTGTTGACCAAAAAAATGGGGGCATCAAATCTATAGATCTATAGATAATTTACTTGTTGATGTTAAACATGTTAACTATATATATATATATTGGTCATCGTACGTAAATCATCTAACCATGGCTGTAACTGTAACTATCATTTGGGAATGGAAACTATCATTTGGGGATGGTGAGGCGTTCGCTTGTGCCGCTTTTTTTTGCGTCGCTTGTGCCGCTTTTTTTTTGTGTCGCTTGTGCCGCTTTTTTTTGGTATCGGCATTTTTCCTGTAAATTATTGTATAAAATAGTGTTTTGACGTGTTGTTCTTTTGACGTCGCTTGTGCCGCTTTTTTCTTGGCGTCGGGTTTTGACCTGTAAATTTGCGTACAAAGTGGCGCTTTTGCGCGTGTTGTTTTTGAT
>Ga0126342_10007749_pt1 | contig 19222 bp, 23 predicted proteins | sample Cyp1metagenome_FD_92528 | JGI IMG/M metagenome (GOLD analysis project Ga0126342, IMG submission 92528) | Coral microbial communities from Lord Howe Island, Old Settlement Bay, Australia - Cyphastrea 1 metagenome | ecosystem: Host-associated > Invertebrates > Cnidaria > Coral ... | reverse complement strand
CTAAGAGCATCTAAGAGCATCTAAGAGCATCTAAGAGCATCTAAGAGCAAGGATAGGCAATGGATAGGGATAGTCCTGGAGGCCTGGCCTATCGGCATCCCTATCACTGCAAGCACTGCATTTGCACAGTCCCGCAATGTCCCGCACGTCCACCAACCTATCTCTTCTTATGGGTTTTGCAGAAGCCGGTTATATAGACTTGAAACATCTTGAAACCGCTTTAGCCCATTTTAGCCCCCTGGTCGCTGAGATGAAACCTGTGGTAACTTCGGTGTATCTTCTGACAAAGTTTCGCCCAAAGTCGAAGCGATGCCATGGAAAGATGTTTTGTGCACCGACTTTCGTATGCCAACACTTTGCCGCCGAAGCTCTTCCAGAAGCCTGACCTACAGGCAAGCCTTGGGCTTGTGTGTGTGGTTGTGTCAAAATCTTAGTCTTAGACTCAGACACAAACTGAGCAACAGATTTGACTGCAAGAGTTTGTTCGCAAACTCATGCAGCTAATTACTCAAAAGCAAGTGGAACAACGGCAAAACATATCAAAACATGACGTTGTAAACAGCATTTCCATCATTTTCGAGCTCGCTTTTAGCTAAGAAAGTGAACCCTCTCTATTTATGGTTCCTTATCAAGCTGCACTTGTCAAATACGTAACTCCTCATTACACTCAATTTGATTCATTTGTGTTTTGCCTGATTTGGCAGGTTTTTGGTGGGTCTTATGCGGAACAGCGCGCGTCATGCCCCACACTCTGTCAACGGCCTGCGAATGTTATGTGACCGAAGCGTTCCTACAGCTCTCGTACGGAAGGATGTCAGCTATGTTCCTGAAGTGGTCAAGCTGCCTCCAGACTCTGTCCCTAGAGCAAGCACCTAGCATTTCTTTCTCCGAACAAATTTATGTTTAGATATGCTAAGACATGTTTAGACAGACATGTTTAGTAGTTTCCTGGTGTAGTTGATTGTGCAGCTATGACTGCTTATTCGAGATGAACCATCCCTTCCCCTCACAGAGGTTGAAATGCGCATCGAGTGGGTGCTGCCAAAGCCCAGCACTGCATCATGGATTGATATGTCATGCTGGGGAGTGGCAAGATCCTCTCCGCCTCAGCATCCTCAGCATCCATGGGGTCCCAAAACGCCTGACAAAGTTATCTTGTATCTACATGGCGGTGCATACTTGCTTTGTACTCCTGCATCACTGCGTGGCATCACCTTCAGCTTGTCTGGTGCTTTACAGGTGGAACATGGTGGAACTGGTCCACCAGTGTTCAGGGTCGGTGTTTTGAACCGCATCAGTCAACAGCATCCGTAAGCTGCTTCGCATGTGCGTTCACATTTGCGACCGTCTATTTGCAAATAGGTCGAGTCTAGTCTATACCTATACACGTGTAGATCCTATAGACAACACACATACTGTAATATATACCGTATATATATATATACAATTATATACACATACTTGTCTACAGTATATGGACATATATGGACACGCACTGCATTCTTTGCCCTCTTTGCATGCATTTACACAAACTTCTTGCATCATTTCCAGAAGTGAAGCGGTACTTATTATGAACTGAAACCGGTTTAGAATTTTGCAACTTGCCGCATTCGGCTTTGCTGGACATGCTGTGCAGGCTCCTTTGTGTGTTCTGGAGTATCGCCGGCCACCAGAACATCCAATTCCAGCTCCTATGGAGGATGCCGTTGCGGCATATCGCTATTTACTTGAGACCCTTCCCGGAGTTGACATTATCCTCGCTGGGGATTCTGCAGGTGGAGGCATTGCTGCTGCTATGCTTTGCAAACTTCGGGAGACCAATTTGCCAATGCCACGCTGTAGCATTCTGATTTCACCGTGGACTGACCTGGGCATTGACGGGCTTCGTCATGCCACCTTGGAAAACGAGCAGCATGACTATTTGCCCTGTCCCCAGTTGACGACAGTGATTGACACATACAATCGCGGAGTTCTGGCTTGTGATTTTCATAAGTTGCAAAGGTTTCCTCATTGACACCCTCTGGTATTCTCATCTCACAAAGGATGAAAACCAACTGGATAAGCATGCAATGCAATGTGAACCGAACCATTGTTTGATTGTGAAAGACCCAAGACTACTTTGGCATCCATAAATTTGCATCACTTGGCTCCAAAACAATCAGCTGCCACGTGGATCTGTGTGGAAAACACTAGAGAACTATTCTGTTGCTTTTCCTGTGCAATCGATTTGGGTCCTTTGTCACTTTCTGCCATTTACTCAAGCCTTGCAAAAAGCCTTGCAAGAAGATCAAGAAATCAGTTTAGATACGGGAGAACTCGTTGATCTGAGACTTAAGATCCCTCCTGCTTGTGTGATGAAGCAGCAAGGGTTTTGAGCATGGACTTGCATTTGCAAGCTAAGAATCAAACTTGTGCAAAATATTGTGTCTTGCAGGTCGGGAAGGAATTAACATGAATTAACCAACACTAGATAGCTACTCTACTTGCACACGCAGGTTGAATGGATCTAATCTATTGTGCTCATTTGTTCTTTGTGAAGGCCATATGGAGAATTTAGCAATGTTTTCAGTATGAAGACCTATGGAAGGACAGGATGTCAGTCCAATCTTGAACATTGTTGGAGCTACTCGTAATAAGCAGAGCCGCCAGAAGCATGCATGACAACAACAAGCACTGTTTGACCAGTTCAGGTGAGAAATGATGTTGGCTTGGCCAACATCAGGTTCCTGAAGGGCACCATGTTCCAACCTCCCAATGTTTGTTAATCTCTGACGCAGTGATATTTGTCCACATCACTCCAGGACATATTGGCTGGCCAGGAATCACTTCTGTGTAGCCTGCTTTCGGGCCTTTTGCACATTCGGTGATTTAGCATATATGCAGAATTGCTGGCTGTACAGTTACAGTATCTTTCGAGAAGAGGTACCCACCATCTGGCATGCATGAGAACACACACTGCACGAGAGGTGTCTTCAGGGGCCAGCAATACCGATATGGCGCATTATGGGAACCTGAGGAAACCTGCTTTGTCCATCTTTGTCCTATTTATATAAAGCTTCTTAGATTTCTTAGTGATCGCGCATGGAGGTGCATTCAGCAATCTCAGCCACAAAAATGCACGTCACACATCGTCACACACAAAGAGAAAACATCACCGTTGGAGCAAAAACCACCCTAGCCACGCCGTGCTTGATTGAACCTAATGCTTGCCACCTTGAGTGGGCGGATTTGTGCGATTTTCATCGATTTTCCGTTTCTAGAGCTGGAGACCACATTCCTTGAGGCCAATCAGCTTGGTCGGGTTTTGCGCCGCTAGTGCCCGCGGAGCTTTAGATCATGATGACTGGCAAGCTTCACCTTTGCATGTGACTGGCTCCCTAGACAATCTGCCACCAATCATGGTCGTCTATGGAGAGGACGGCCGGTGTCGGCTTCAGAGCACTACTTTCAGCACTCTTGCATGTGGGTATGCTTGTTGTGCATAAGCAGTGTCAAGATATATTTCCAGAGTTTATCCCTGTTACTGAATCCAGGATGAGATACTGAGTGGTCAAATCGAAAAGTTTTGCTCCTTGGAAATGCGTTGGAATGCTTGGTTTCAAACTCATGTTTTCTCTATCTCCAACTTTTCAGCACTCCAAGATCTTCCCAAGGCTCTACATGGGAAAACCTGGGAGCAGATATCAAAGCTCTGTCCGTAAAAGGCGTGGGTACATTGGGTTACCAGGTGGATATACACTGCTCTTTGAGTATTTGGCTGGTTTTTTCCTGACTGCCAAACCAATCCAGCAGGATTATTACGGATTATCGCCTACAGTACATAATTTTAATAAAACCTATATCACAATATATACACTCATATCAAATCAAAAATGTGACGGCGCCTTTGGACTGAGCATGCTGCATGCCTGCTGCATGCCTGCTGCATGCCTGCTGCATGCCTGCTGCATGCCTTCTGCATGCCTACAGGTGGAGTCCACGCTCCGCTCCTCTTTCATCATGTTTGGAAGCCTGCGGCAGATGCATTTCATGAAGTATCTTTCTTTGCAGAAGTTCATTGCAGCCAAGTTTGAAGGCTCGGCTGAGTGCTTGAGTGCACGGGGAGATCTAGGGCTGCACAGCACAAGCTGTAAGGGCCCTTTCCAAGTCGCATCTGGCAGCCCATTGTGGTGTGCCGAGAGCCTAAGCGCGGATGTCAGGCTTGCAATGAAAAAAAAACACGTGACCTGCTTTGGCACTGCATACTTTTGCTCTTTCTGAAGCAGTGCGGGTCAGCTTCAAAGACATCTTTAATCAGAACCAACTTCATGCTTCTTGGTGATATTTATGAGCTTTTCAGATCACCAAGAAGCGTGTCCTGATCAAACAAAATCATCACAATAGGCATACAAGTCTACGGACATGCTCCCTTTCTTGCAAGACTTGAAAATTGCCTTGGCAGCCACGCTCCACAATGATTTGCGCTGTAGATTCCAGCGTGAAATTCAGCAAGTCATGATAACCTATGCCTAACAAATTGAAAGTTGTGCTCAGCAAATCTTGCGTATAACACTGAGAGCTTCATTTTTTCTGTTCGGAGATGAGGTATGGCCTCATTGCTTATGCAAAGTCTGTTACTCGTCCGAAACGTGTCAAATATGGCGGGTGTCTCAGCTGAGCACGTTACCTCAAGATGACCTCATGCTTAAACGTGTCCATGAAATCCGTTGCAGTCCAAGCATATCCACAGTTTCCGTGTGCAGCCCTGAACTCGGCAGGCGGATTCCCACAGCTTCCTGGCGGCTTCCTCGTTTGGGGCACACAACTCAGATATCTGACAGGTTCAGCGAACAGGAAGGGTTTCAGCTACCTGCATGCTTTGTGAATCTTTGTGATATGTCAACATATGTCAATATAACCCATCTACACTGCAAGAAATCCATGGAAATCCGTTGAGATACCGCATTATTTCATAATTTCATATTATTTCCACCCTGAAGAAACTCCGCGAACGGAAGATGTTGGACCGAGGTGTGGGCCCCATGGCATTGATGACATTTTGGGCGTCCTTGCTGTACAGGCATCGATGCTGGGACCAGACTCAAATCAGCGACTGCTTCGGATTTCATCGGTTTCTATTTGGTTTATATTCGGCTTCACAGTTTCTGCATCGTTGCATTCTTTTGCATTTGGCATCATTTGACATTCCTGACCAGTCATGGTCCACAACGTCCCCCGACAATATCATCTGTTGATGATGTGAACAGCATCTCGACTGCGTTTAGAAGAGCACTGGTGTGTCATTTGATATCAGTTGCCTTCGAGTGGGTGCATTCCATTTTCTAGGAAATACACAAGCAAGCGGTTGCAATGCCTTGCTTGAAAAAGACAAGTGACAATAAAACACCATTTTGTTTGGCCCGGTTCCTGAACCAGAGAAGCGTACGTTTTTTGCTCTCACCAAGTGTGCATGGTAACATAAGCCAATCCTTGATCATGATGACGCTGCCAGGTGCCCTTTCAAAGCTGCTTCCGGTCCCTCTTGCGTTCTTTGTGTTCAGAAAGCTCACAAGTTGTGGTTTGATTCATTTTGATTCAATTGGAAAGAAGATGTCAATCATTGCCAATGATTGCTGTATTTGACGAGGGTGCTAAGGCTTGAGTCTTTCAGGAAGTGTACAGATTGCATGTATGATTCATAATATAGGAATTGGACCGGCAGAACAGAACAAAAATACAAAGACATCAACATCATCAAAGTCTCTTGAGGCCATTCCCATTCCTACCCGTTCCTACCACATCAATTTGTCGCAAACTTATGTTCCTTGGTTTGATTCCCTTGGTTTGACAGTGAGTCACGGCAGGACATGAATCGCCAGCTTCACAAGAACATCAAAGACAGCGCTGGTGATTGTCAGGCAAAGAGCAAATTTCCACGCCCCGCAATTCGATGTTGGAATTGAGACCTGAGACATTTTGGACAATGCAGGCTCTTTGGGACTATAGGACGGAAAAGGGTGAAGTTCTCTTTTCCAGCCCTCTGTCGGAGATTCACAGGAGACGGACAAGCTTAAACAAATGTGGTCAATTATGACATCAGCATGTCACTCTGAATGCTCCGCTTAGATTCAACAGGAGTTGTCAAGGCACTGCTCCACTTGCACACATGAATGCGAATCGTGGAGGCGTTGCAGGAGACCTACAGCTGTAGTGCAATTTCGGCAAACTCCAAAGAGAACTGTCATCATAGCCGCTGGAAAAGGTCATCAGACATCATTAGACATCATGAGAGCGACTCTGATTGCCAAGGGAACTGACATCACCGTTCTTTGGGCAACTGGCTTGGGTTCTTTAGACGTTGCTGACATGGTGGTTGCTGCCTCAGCGAAGGGTGCAGCATGTACAAGACAGGCTGCTGCAAGCATCGCAAGGGCACAGCATGTTCACGCTCCTTGGATGTGATGTGATGGTCAGCCCAAAGGTCACGCCTCCAACCGACATCTCCGCACCTGTGCAGCGCAATTCCTAGAAATATGCGAGCAAAGTGAATTGATGATAATTGATGTGCAGTGAAGGTTCAGTGAAGAGTGATGGACTGAGATAGAGATGAACATAAATTTGAGTGACAACGACCATCACTGCTACTTTCCGCGTCAGAAGCAGCCGAGCAATGACTGTCCCGCGTTTGTGACACCTCATACGGCCAACACCTTGAAACTGAGGCGGTGGTTCATCACTTTGTCGGCAATGTTCACGGATCTGCACGTCTACATGAAAGTGACTGTCAATGGCAAGGACAGGAAGTATTTCCGAAGTATTTGAGAATTTTGAGACGTTATTTGAAACATGTGGTTATTTTTGAGAGTATGACAAGCACGTGCAATGCAGCAGCCTTACAGGTGGAATGCATCAAGAGTAGCAAGTAGCATCGTAGAATCATACAGTACATGGGTCTTGGCCTTCTCTACAAATCTTTGGTCCAGTGCAGGAGTGGCTCAAAGACTACATGTGCTGCGACAAAACCCTTCACTTCACGCTGAAGGCTTTTGTTGAACCGAAAGCTGTTCAAATTCAAATCTGTGGAATTTCCGGTCATCCCCTGCCTGCATGATGTGGAATGGTTGTGCAGGTATTTGCCGAATGTCATGTTGGTGTCGGCTTCAGTGGCCGCTTGGTCAACATGTTCGAGGATAATTGTGAACTGTTGCAAACTTCAACATTGGACGAATCAGAGAAATACGAAATTGGAAATTGAGGAAATGAACGCTTGCAAAGGTAGCTTTGGAATTTCAATGAAAAGAGCTGCAGAAACATGACTCTCTTCTATCTTCGTGCAACATATATTCTCTTTATCCACGCGCATCCATGCAGCATCTGCTTCAGCTCTTCACCTGGAGCTGGTGAACATGGACAAAGTGGATTTCGTGCAGAAGACGCAGATGATTGTGGACTCTGGCCTTGAATCCCAGACGAATCCCAGACGAATCCCAGACGAATCCCAGGATTCCCAGTTTCCAGAGTCTTAGGCCCAGAATCCTTTAGGTTTGTAAAGTTTGTTGGGTTACCGTTACCTGCTTCCGTACATTAAAAATCATTGAAATCATTCAAGGTGCATCTGCTTCGTTTGAGATGGATTATGGCACTGCGCCGACAGTTGCAGCATGCCCAGTTTTCGAAGCCACAGACTTCAAGACACAGTTTTGGCACCTATTCATGATTTGTCTGATGGACCAAGGAGAAAGCCATTGCCAACTTTTTGACCCTTAAGGCCAACCACAAAGGAGACACCTACCAGTATGAAAAGATGTCCGATCATGTTGAAGATTACAAGCTTTCAGATCAGTCATGTGTGTACTCATGGGATAGTACTCATGGGATACACAGCACCCTCTTTGATGATAAGCAGACTTTGATTCCGAGTAGCAATCTGCAGCATCTACTGCAACAACTGCTGCTGCTGCTGCTGCTTCTGCTGCTGTTGTGGCTGCAAGGGGAGTACAGCAAAGAATTGGCATCAACACTACTTCCAGACTGTCACGACAAATGCGACAAATAGGATTCCGTGGCCACTCGTGGGTTCCATGTTGTTCGACAGTTCTGAAGCGTGGCTGAATTGTATTGAATTGTCGAAGCTGCCCCGTGCAGACTGGCAATCTTCTGATGAGAAACTCGGACGGGTCAACCACAGACACCTTGCAGACAGCTGGTGAGGTGCTACAAGTTCTCGCGAGGGATTAAAGATGGAACCTGAGAGAAGCGAGTGGCAAGATTTAAGAATCGAAGAAAACACATGTATACTGTATCATTCATGCAGCCAGGCCACACTGAATGTAGATTGATGATAAGGGTCTGGAATGGATGCATGATATGCAAGGCTCCAACACAGGCTTCTCAATTGATAGACATTGACAGTCTGCAGCACCACATCAACCTGCAAAAGTTCGGTGATTCGCTGAAAATTGGGCCAGGCTCTGTCGCATGTGATTCAGCTGAATACGGGGCAGAGATGCTTAACGCATGCCTAGCGCATGCTTGAAGTGCGAGGCGTCAATTGCAGTCAATGAAGTAGTATAGAATAGTATAGATATGTATATATATACTGTATATATATAAATATATAGATAAATTTAAATAGCCCTTTGCATCACTGAACGTAATTGAACCTTCATTTAATGAGGAGCTCATATGCACTTTCCTACACATGGCATCCTTAGACCTACACCTGTAACATCCTGTATCTATACATCCTATACATCCTATATATACCCATACCAGACATATCAGACATATTCCTGAAGTCACAGGCGTGTAATATCCTGTAGAAAAACCGAGAAACCACTGTAGTGAGGTGAAGTCAACAATTTGGCGCAGTGTTATGTTTTCAAATAGAAACCTTCAAGGCGAACATTGCACAAAAACCAGTATGTATGGTGGTGATCAGCACACTAATTTTCACGTAAAGTGCTTGTTGATTGATTTGAAATGTTTAAATATGATCCAACATACGGTAATTCCCTGAAAAAAAACACACTGTTAGGAAGCAAGTTTGGCACCGCATTTGATACATAATGCTTTTCGTAAAATCAAAAATCAAACTTTATCCCCTTGGAACAGAAAAAACGAGTTGGCGTGTGCTTTTACTGTATTAATCACTGTATTTACTTCATTGGCACCTTGACACAGCGCAGTTTTAATGCCACCAAAGGTGTGGCTCGTGGTGCAGCCAAGAAAATGTTTGCAAGCTGTGACATTCGGTTGATCCAAGGCACCGTCGACTCATTAGCTGTCCCATACGTCCCATGCGTCCCATGGGATCCCATGGGCATGTTTGATTCGATATCCCATTGTGCAGGTATTGCTGAATTGGTGATGACATGGCCCTTGCAATCTTGTTTTGACGCGACTTTGGCTCCTAGGCACTAGGTTGCCTCTTTTATTATAGTACGGACAACCGACTCAATTGGACATGTGCACGCTCAGCCCAGATTTCCATTTTTTTTTCAAATGATTGTGAATGTATTAGATGTGAATTGAAAGACATGTTCTGGGTTGTGATAGTAGCGTAGTGCGCCGTCAAGTTTCCAGCGTGCAAGATAGGAAAGTCGAACAGGTATTTATCACTTGCGCTGGAGAATGACCTTTGATGGCCATGCTTCAGATTCACGCCAGAAAGGCGTGTAGCCGTCGTGTTTGACTGATGCTTTTGATTTCTGCGTGGCACATTGCAGTTATGGCTGGATTCCTTAGACATTTGGTCGCTGGCCAAGAGACCTCCTACTGACCTACTGACATTAAGCACAGAAACGTCCGCTAGTATCGTTAAAGTCAAACTTGTCGGAGCTGCTGAGGTCCATCTAGGTCCATCTAGGTCCATCTAGGTCCATCTAGGTCCATCTAGGTCCATCTCCTACATTGTTCATATTTTGTTCATTCTGATGAAAATGATGAAATACCATTGCCATCCATTGCCTTCTGTTACTGCTGTTACTGCTGTCGTCATTGTTACTGTTGTTGCCCTTGCGCTTCCTCTTGGAGTGCCAAACTTTCCCAAACATTCCTTGCGCGGAGGACACATTTTTGGAACTGCGGTGGAAGTACTCGCTCTGGAACAAGATGTGTGGTATTTGGCAACGCTGCTTCATTTGTCTCGACCTGGATGGGTGGCCGTGTCACTTCCTCAGCCTGACCTAGTCGGTCAACCACGAATGGCGTGGATTTGGGGTATTTTGGGGTTGGAGTTCTGCCACATTCTCCCTCTCTGAGGCAGGTCGGTGGAGTCAAGAAGGAGCTGGGGATGAATCAGGCAGAGCTTGACCCGTCAAGCACCAGTGACATGTGTTGATAGCAAGTAACAAGCGACATCAGTTCGTGGCAGCGTTCACGTGCACATTTCAAGGGCATGTGCTGTACCATTCCTGAGCTTGCAGGTCCGCCTCCCTCCTCAACCAAAGGATGATGATGTAAACGAAGTGTTTGTCCCGAAGCTCAACGATCTTGTAGAGGCCAGCCGACGTTCTGAAGAAAAATCCAGTGGAGAAAGCTTACATCCCAGACATCCCAGACCTACTCTTAACGGTCCAGGTACAAATGCCAGCAACATCCTCAAAGCCTCCTTGCATGCTTTCCGGTGCCATTCGCATGGCCCGCGGAGCTTACTTTTTGGTGTCTTTGCTGGGCAGAGGACGCAGTGACGACGCTCGGAGAAACAGAGATCCAGCGTCGATGCGTGTAGGTGATGGCAGATACCTGCCGCTCTGAGATTCTGAAATGCACGGAAGTTCGGGAATAGAACGGAATAGAATAGAATACCTGAAAATATCTGAAATATGTTCAAGAAATCTCAAGCTTTGCCTTAGTTTTCCTTTCTCCACTTCAGCCACGGCGCTGCGGCATCACCTTGGATTGGCCCGACCAAGGACATACTTGTGACTGCAGAGCAGCTAAGAGAACCTGGGCAGACCACTTTGCTCAGCAGCTGCTTACTGCAGGAGGAAGTTTTTGAACTGCCACAAGGCGCATGGCTTAGCCACCGTGAGACTGGTCATGATTCTGCCATAAGCCTTTTCCTTGATTGACAATACCAATGTATTCCCAATTCCATTCGGCCTGACTTTGAAGATTGACACTTTGCGATTGTGCGCCTTCTCAAGTCACTGCTAAGGTTTCATAGAACCAGGTGGTGAAGATCCACTGACTTCTGACTTGAAGGAGGGGTAACCGGCGGTAACCGGATTACAGGATGAGTGACTTCACACGACTTCAAACGACGTCAGACGACTTCAGATGTCGTCAAAAAGTCATGACCTGAGAAAGGTTTGGTCTCAGGCCATTCAGGCAAACCATTGGTGCGTAGAATAAGTCTATGACTCTATACTAGCAGTGGCCACCAGCAGAGGACCACAGCGTCATACCATAAGCCACTTTTTTATACATTGTTTCATCTTGTTCTTTGCATTTCAGTGCATTTCGCTGGATTACAATGCAGAGACCAAGTTCTCGTTTGTGCATCTTTGTGTTGTGCACCCCAGCAGAGAGGAGTGGTTGCTCCAGTTTCAAAAGCAGAGCTGCATATTGAGCCTGGAACTCCGCTTCACAGCATTCGGCGCCGAGCTGAAATTGGCCGGTGAGAGGACAGGTTCTTTCTCTTGCTTCTACCTGATGTGTCTGTGAAGTGTTTGGGTATGTCTAAAAGGGAGAGGCAGCAGATATTAGATCATGTTGGATCGTGACTGGTGACCTGACATAGTGCGGCAATGCAAACCATTTGGAACCGTGACTGAACTTGAGGAGCAAGATGAGCCTTGCAGGCAAAATGCTTCATTGCGTTCACATGCGCAGTTGGAGCGAGATCGCCAAGAGACGATCAGGAATAAAAGATATGGTTCCTTGGCTGATGTGGGGAAGGACGGGAAGGAAGACCCAGCGCAACATGCGCAACATGGTGTCATCATAGGCAAAAGAGATCAGTTTGAAAGCCTAGAGGCATCGAGCTCCAAAGGGACAGAAACATGCCGAAATTGAATGCATCAGTATCATGTACAATGTAACATGTATAGCGTGTATCGTATGATGCACAAGGCGTGCGTGCCTGGGAATCGCCGACTGTTTGGAAGCTGTATCCCAGGAATCCCAGCGTTCATACCTGCAGGGTTTCCCGCAGGAGGCCGGCAGCACGATCGCTTTTGTTTTTGAATAGTATGTGGAGCCTACTTGTGTCTACAGGAAGGCAAATGCTTGGAGTTCGTTGTTGACAGCGACATCATGAGGTTGGTCCTCGGACGGTACCTGGCCAAGACATCTTTGAGAGTTTTGGTGGCTGCTTTTGATACGCACAAACCTTCAAATGAGGACTGGTGGGAAGCGGCTTCAAGAGCTTCAGGAGAAGTGTCAAAACATTTCAACGCACACAAACTCCTGCTATTGGAGATTCATGGAGGTAGCTAACAGCTACATGGGCTTTAGGGTAGTTCCAGCAGCTCTCTGTCAGCGCTTCAGGATTCACTGGGAGTATCCATTGAGGCAGCCGCTCGAAAAATTCTAGAGTGACTTTTGCATCCACGTTTGCACATGAGGTGCATGAAGTCTACTTTTTTGTTTATGATCTGCGCACAGGTGAGATATGACCACCGCAAGAAGCATCACTGTGTCTGCAGCTCTGGAACAAGTACACCATACGTCAAAGGATTCGTAGGTTGTGCTGAATGCGGGAGCTAGATTACTCATACGCCATACGCTATCTTGAATAGATGAGAAACACAACGAGTGCCTATCCTAGGTTCGAGTTGTTGGGCAAGATCCTGAAGCGGTTGCAACTACACAGAGGCACAAGACACACAAAGATTGCTGTTCACTGAACAGCTAAAGAATGCACATTAAGTTTTGCAAAGTTGTGCAAAAATCAGAATTAGCACAATGTAGCGTACTCCTTCGCCACTTCATGCCTTCATGCTGGTTGGTTTCCAGGCAGCTTCAATACAGGAAAAAAGATTTGTCTTTCCCAAAGCAGCACCTGGGGCCCGATGCCCAGAAAAATCCTGTCAGCTCAGCGCTGGCAGAGTAAGTTGCACCAAGAGAGTTCATTTGCAGTAAAACAATGTAAAACCGACTTTGCTGATGTACTCAATCGATCTCAATCGATTCAAATATACTCTTCAGAGTTGCATTCTGCTGCGAATCTCTGCGAAAGGTTTGTTCTTGGCAAACAGCTTGGGAACATCCAGGAGATTGCGGAGAAGGCGCTGAAGTTGAGAGCATCCACGGTTTTCCTTTACTGTAACATACTGTACCTACTCACTGCTGATGTCATTGAGTCGAGACTTCAAGTTGGGACATTTGGGTGTGACATGTTTCATGACATTTGATGCATTAGTTGTGGCATTTGCTTGGACTTGTTTGTCCTTCGTGCTTGCCAACGCTGCCACTTCGCTGAACGCAGACCTCTAGCTTAAGTGAGAAGACGTGCAGTGCCACATTCAACAGCAGAGTTGCTGAGCAAAAGAGCCAATGCCAAGACTGCTTTACAATGCGCAGTGCAACGTCTTCAATTTAAACTTTTGAAGAAGGGTCAATAGTGACTTTGCAAGATTCCAGATATGCAGAACTCATTCACATTCTACTGTCATCGAGACAAAGAGCGCCCTGTGAACATTCTTGCGTCAATTCATTTCTACATGTGTTCTACTATGCTGACTAACTGCAAGACACGTTTACAAGATTGTGCAAGCTAGATTTGGTGGACGGGATTCTACTAGGCATTAGAATTAGACTCTTCATTAGACTCACCACAGAATGTGGGCATGCGTCCCGCATTCTCCGTCCTTGGTCTCGCTGGTGGCTTGGCGTTGCTAAATGGCGTGTTTTGGCTTCGAAACATTTCGAAACTATTGACAGAGTGCTCATTTAAATTTGATTTGGAAATCCTGAGTATGTTGCCGAACAACTCTTCTCATGAAGCTACCGGACATTCCACCCTGCCAGTAGTGGTGCTGGCTACAGTATTGATCACTTTGAGGACAGGGTGAATATTGACTTCAGAAATCTTCAGAACTGGTTGCCAATTTTCCAAGAGTCCATGATATTTGACTGGAGCCTGACTGAAATCTGGTTGAAGGACACTGCACTCTTTGAGCTCTGGCTTCGACAAGCAGAATGCTCTGCACTGAGCGACCCCTGTGTGACTTTCGTTGTGACAGAGAGGTGTCTTTGTGCCATCCTTGCGCCTGAGGTCTCTGCCACACATGCTTGCTTCTCGGAGACTTCTCGGAGACTTCTCGGATGATTTGAGGATATCTTTGGGTGACAGTCAACACGCTGAGAATGTCTTGGCGAGACAGGACAAAAAACAAACTCAGGTCGTTCTGTGCAACGATAACTCAGAGCTTAGTGCTACTCTGAGTGCTACTTGACGTACGAAAGGTATGACGCATGTCTGAAGTGGAACCACATGGGGTCCACGAGTTTCCTTGCTCTAGGGCCACTGTTCCTCACCATCAAGACGACCTTGCAACACGTCTGGAGCTTTTGCAACGCTAGAATATGACAGACTATGCTAGACAGGATTTTTTCGGCAACTTTGCGAGTTGGAACTTCATGACTCGACTCCAGACACTGCTGCACTCTACCGTCGAAGCAAAGTGCATATGAATGCGATGTGAGATCATACTGTACTTATCTGCACTTACTTAATGGAAGACTATGATGTCGTGACTATGTAAGGCAAGAGATCCTGCGGCGCTTCAGTTTCATGTCGTCACATCTCCACAGCTTGAGAAGACCCTTGGCTTGGTGAGTTGAGCAGTGCGGGCAGTGCAGGGATGAGAGTCTTGTCACAGAGTTCGCATGACCTTTGAGGCAAAGAACTGCACAGATAGTTCTTGTTTGTTCTTGTTTGATGATTTGGACGTTTGACTGTCAGTTTGACTGAGGATTTACTCTGAGCAGAAACCTCAGCTTGCGACAGAGACTTGAGAGAAGAGGGCAACTGAAACCATTTTGACCAGACGAGTCAGACGAGCATTTTGCCAAGGATGTTGGGTACCTTTCTGCCCGATGTGAAAATCCAGGTTGGATGAATGACCCAATCGGGGATGCGAGATTCTGAAGCCAAACTGTTTCAAAGCACAGTATGGGAATCTTCAAACTGCGAACAAAAGAAATTACAGTCCGAAGTTTGACCAGCCATGACCAGCCCCTTTCAATATTTTTCAATGAGTTTCGGTTATTTTTTAGTCAAATGTCCTATGGAAGACAGGTTCATACCAATCCAAGCGTGTTGCGCAAGATTCGCCTCTTGCCTGCAAGAGCCTACACGTAAATTCAAGAAGTGCAGGATAGTGAGCACGCAAGTCTTCTATGGTTTTAGCATGTTTTAGCTGGTGATAGATGTGATAGCTGCTGTCTTTTGCGATCATACTTTCGACCAGTTGTTGAAATGTGTTGAATTTCCCCAGTGATCAGTCAAACAGTTTGATTGGAAAGCATGATAGAGCCCACACATATTTCGTTACCATTTAATAGCATGACACCTGTTTCGGTGACTGATGTGACTAAATGCTTGTTGAGGTGAAAACAAGATCAGGGAATTCCAGAGATACACAAAGAAAACAACACCGGAACAACCACTAGCACAACGCGGAATACCATAAGCACCTTAGATTTAAGTTTTCTTTGACCATAGATGAGAGATGGTGAAGCGCCCCTTGGGTGATCCGTAGTCTGAAGACATGCCTGCAGCCGGTGCCATTTGAGATTTTGTGATTTAGCGGATAGAATTCCACCACCCCTGGACTACACCCAGCTCCCGTGTATGACTTCGTCACAGCCCTTCTGCACCAACACAGCAAGATCGCAGCAACATCACAGCAACATCAGTGTATCCTTCCCGCCAGGGAACCTGCCAAGCCTATCACGGTGCCTCTCTTGCGCTTCCAAAACAGAGAGATCAAATACATGCGAAGCAGAATATTGCTTTCCCCTTGTTGTTCCACACACGCACACACACACACACCCCAGCAAATTCCATTTTGGTACAACTATCATCAGCTATCCATGTATGATCAGCAGTCATGTATGCATCCTTCTGAGCAGACACGGGGATCTGACAGATTGTACCATGGCGTTGTTTGCACTTCCAAACGAAAAGAAGAAGCAGATAAAGAACGATGAAGTCATGATTAAGTCTTGAATGTTTTCTACTGTTTTCTGTAAAATTGCGATGTTTACCCAAGGACAGTTCCTGACTTATCGTTCGTCTTCGGAGGTACCCATTGACTGTTGGGTGGAAATTTGTTCGTTGTCACCAAAAATAGATGTGCAATGCTATACATTGAGAATCATTGATAATACATATAATCCAATGCAAATATTGCGGTGTCGCAGAGTTGATTAAGGACCACTACTGTAGGATCAGGACAGTAAAACAAGTGGTAGGGAGGTGGCGCGGAGGTGGAACGGTGGAGCCTTGTGGCAGGCTGAGCAAGAGATGGCCAACGTGTTTCGTTTCGTTCCTTTCTTCCTACCAGAGCCGCAACCTGAGAGAATTCCGATTTCCTAAGTTTTCCTCTGCAGACTCTGCATTAGTTGTGCATTCTTGCCCCGGAACTGTCATGACTTGTCCCCCACATGTCACGAAGATCGCACAATTCCTCGCTGATTTTTCTAATTGCTGGCCGGAGCCTAGACACAGAAGCGCAGGGAACCGCAGCCAAGGTTCCTGGGAAGGACCGTGACTCCGTTCGACCTTGTCCGAGCTCAATCAATTTGAATGTCACATAGGAGATCATAGGAGCAAGATGGAGCAAGTGTATTTTTGTTAAACATATGTTAAACATATGATGATATGTTGGCATTGGCATCCTTTCTTTAAACTTTAACGTAATCACTTTGCACAGGATTTCTTACGGTGGTTTGCCTCCACGTTTGATTTACCTGGCAGTGTACTCAGAGATATTCGCAGGCAGTTTTCAAAGAGTGGCAATTGGACGCAATTGGACGCATACTCGTACCATCTCGTACCATCTCGTACCATCTCGTACCATCTCGTACCATCTCGTACCATCTCGTACCATGGACAAGCTGATTGCCAATCTTTCCAATTCCCGCTGAGGATACCGACAACATAGTTCTAGGTGACGTGTCCGAGTTGGCCGACATGAAGCTCAGAGGTCATCCCCTTGCCGCAACGAGGTGCGATGTCATCGTGTTCACTGTCATTGTTCGTGCTGTGTTCGTCCCTTGTCCCGTTGACTGGCTACGCACCTGGGTTCAGACATTTGTGCCAAATGTTGGTGTAGGTACTGTGGGATCGAGTTGCAGCAGATCGTAGATTTCAGCTTGATCAAGCGGTGCGGTGCTCGTTTGTCCAACTTCCGAAAAAACTCAAACTCTCTTCCAGTCTGAATATGGTTTTTGCTGTTGCATAAAAATGTTGATTTGCAGATTCAGATGCTGTGGAGTCTTGCTCAAGGTTTACGGATGCTGGTCCGTCGAAGGAGAAGGAATTCGGCTGTGCTATCCTGTACTCAGAAAGATGCGTGCTCTTAGAAGCATCCTGACATTTGGTTAACTAGATCGAAATTTGAAATAATATCTTTTTGTCCCTGGCCAGCAAAAATTGGACAACGTTCTCTCAAAGCCTCTGTCAACAGTCGCACATGAATAATGCTGAATTCGCCGTTTTCATTTGGGTGACAGGATTGTCCAATAAGCCGGGCTGTCATGGTCATTGATCCAGTCAAGTGGCAGCCACGCTCTCATTTGCACTTTGAATTTCTGCATTGCTCCTGCTTCCAGATTCGCATAGACACATTATGGCACGTTCTTGACCTTTCTTGGAGTTCAGTCTCTCTGCGCTGCTTCCTGGTTTTCACTGAAAGGTTCCTCAACATTTCTGGCAATTTCCTCAAATGGTTGGTTCGATACAGGGACCAGCCACTCCGAGAGGTGCCCGCTTTCATGTGCAAAACATGCAAAACGTGGGACATTTGTCTGCTGGTGTTCTCACCTTTGTCCGGTTGAAGGAGTTGGCTTCGTAAATTATTGGTATAGCTAAATTCAGCCAGAAATTGCAATGGCCTTGCGGGATCAAGTATTCAAAGAATTTCAAAGATATTCAAAGTATGCGCAACAAATTTGCCTTCCGTTTGCAGTCAATGCCTTTGATGCTCTGGTGATCGCATTTTCATACGACCAGTAGAAAAAGAAAAACATATTCACAACGATTCAAAGGATCAGCTCCCATGTATTGACCGCATTGTCCAGATGAATTATTTCTGCATTATTTCTGCCATTTTCTTCCAGTATCTGTCACTCACTTCATGATGGCAGGATCTTTGGTGGCATAGCCTCGATATACCTCCATTGATGCTCTCATTGTATGATGCTCGGCTGAATACATCATAGTTTTGATTGGATACGTTCGTCGTTTTAGTTGGATACGTCGGTCTGTACACAAGTAAGTTCTGGTGGAGCAATCGAATGGACATTTTCGGCTTTCCAGATTTGGGCGAAGATATTTAATCTTTAATTTCATTACACCTTGCAAACAATCACATCGTATCACATCGTACTTATCTTTGTGTAGCTATGTTTTCAGCGAATTGCAGCAAGTTCGGTCTGGACATCTTTGTGCGTAGAGCCGCTCGCAGGGCTTTCTGGAGCTCGAGAGGAAGTGGGCTTGCGTAAATCTTGGTATGAAGGAGACTTGAGCTTTTCCAAGTGGCACGGTAGTATACCTCGAGATTTTCAATGATTTTCATTGATTTCCTGCCCAAATTGCGCCTCAAAAAGTCTCCCGGGAACAACGTTCAATTGATTGTGTTGCCAAAAAACAGACTCAAGTTTAATTAGACATAATTCTAGCCTATTGTAGTATTGAACACAAAAGCATATCGGACCCCACATGCATATATATATAATATAGTATAATAAAATATAAAATAAAATAATATATATATATATATAATAAAATAATATAATATATATAATATATATATATATAATATAATACAATAAATTATATTATATTATATTATAATATAATATAATAAAATATTTTTAATATAGATATATGACAAATATGATAATAATAATGATAAAATATGTATTATTTGTGTTATGTTATATCTTATTATATATATGTTATTAGTGTTATGTTATATTTTATTATTATTATTATATATAATATAATATAATATAATATAATATAATGTAACATAATATAATATAATATAATATAATATATAAT
>Ga0126342_10007748_pt1 | contig 19224 bp, 18 predicted proteins | sample Cyp1metagenome_FD_92528 | JGI IMG/M metagenome (GOLD analysis project Ga0126342, IMG submission 92528) | Coral microbial communities from Lord Howe Island, Old Settlement Bay, Australia - Cyphastrea 1 metagenome | ecosystem: Host-associated > Invertebrates > Cnidaria > Coral ... | reverse complement strand
ATATATATATATATACATATATATATTATAGATAACCTGGCAGAGGAAATGCGCCATCACATTGAATCATTTATATTTAATCAAAATTATAGACGATGTTCCCATTAAACACATGCTAACTTCCCAGCTAGCAATGTTTGAATGTCGGGTACAGTATGAAATCTGCATTTTGGATGGTTAAACAATCACAAGTTTGGAATATGTTGGATGGCGAAATCTCAGCAGTGTTGATTTCTGGTCCACTGTTTTTGCTTCGTTCAAGCACCTTGTGGTTGGTTAAATCCGCGGTATTCTTGGTTAAAACTCCCGATTGGTTTTTCATCACGTGTTTTCTTCGTGAAATTGCCACGTATCTTTGTTAAATGTCGGATCATCAGGGACTGCTTAGATGGGGCAAAAAAAACATTTAGAAAAAACATATGGTGAAAAACGTCTAAGATGGTTAGCTATTTTCATGGGTGAATCAAAAAAACATTGCAGAAATGGATGTTTGTGGATACCCGGTGGCAAGTCCACTGATTCGATGACCCGTCTGAAAACTATCTGATTGTTTTGATCATAAATCCGGAGTCCAAAAAAACAACATAATTTTGTGATGATTCAATGTGCTAATCATACCGAACTGGACATTGTTACTAAGTGGACGATAACTATGACATATTTCGAGTTATGTCTGGTGATTATGAACCATTTACAGTTTTGTTTTGGTGAAATCTTCGCTTTCGCTGTTTGAATCAGCTATTTCATTGCTTCACAACGCAGCCATGTTGCTGCTCATCTCCAGCCATATAGGTTGTCTGAAAATATGCACCGAAAAAGATACGGTTTATCATTGTTTCTCCTACTTTTCCCATATTTTCCCATGGTTTTTCCTGCCTACAGAGGCCAGTACTCAGTACACGTCCAGCTATTGCCGTCAACGATAGGACCTCAACGTGCCGGAGGGGCGCATTCGATTTCGGCCCTGCGGTGGGGACACGGCGCAAAGGGTGAACACGGACCTCAGCCGCACGTTTCTGAGCACCGTGGCAGCCGTGGCTGAAAAATGGTGGATCTATGGGGTTTAAAATGATTTAAATCTATTTTATGATCGTTATACTGGGATGACAATCAAACAACGGTAATTTGTTCGTCAAACATTGGATGAATGATTGATATCTCAATAATGTGAAGGATAAATGTGAGTGTCAATGATTGATAATTATTAACTGATCATTGACCCAATATATCAATATTCCAAAGTCATAAATTGCCCCAATAAATCATCCCACAATCCATATCCTTAGATCATGACTCAGGATTGGAGCCTATGGTCACTTTGGGATCCCCATGACTGCAAAAAAAAGTCTGCAAACGTCGCTCAATGTTGCAAAAAATAGCCTATTATCCAATTATATTCCACTGATATCCCCATATTCCAATGATTTGTCCAATGGTGAACGGAGGGAGCGGTTCGGAGCTAGGGGTATCTAAGTCTATATTCTGAGCTAAGGAGCCACTAAGATATTCCCAACCATATGATAGTTTAAGCTGCAACAATTGGAGATTTACACTGCTTTTTTTGCTGTTTAAGATGACTTAACCACTAATTGATGTTGAAAATGAAGGAGCAATTTGTTGGTGATTTATGTGGTTTGATTGGCGCTAATAAGCGTTATATAAACATGGTGACATATGGTGACAATGGATTGCCCTAGAAATGTGGATTTGACCCATTAGAAAATTGGGTTCTGGGCTTACTGTCCCTATATCCAGTTGGGTGAAGGTTAATTGGGCGTTATTGTAGTTTACGAAGCCCGAATACATAGGATGTTATTCTTCACCCACTAACATAAGTGGATATGCGTGAATATATTTGAGCTGGGTGGATAATGATATATGAGGTATGAGCAACATTCTGATAGATAGACCAGTTTAGTTGGGAGTGCTCACTTTGTGTCCGGAAAATGCACCAAACAGTGTGTAGCGATGGGCCCCTACAAGCGATTGGAGCTGTGGGATCGGCATGGTATGCCCCTGACACCGAGAAACTGTATTGCCTGTGCGATGCATCATGGAAAGTCAAATCACAAATGGGAGCGATCGTTCTTTATATGGAGGCAGTGCGATCAAGGCCTATTCCAGGAGAATTGGATCAACTTGTCTGAGTTCTGCAGAAGCAGAGACGTTTTCCATTGTCGAAGCAGCACATGAATGTATAGGGATAAGCCTCATGGCTGAAACCTTTTGGAACGGGTTGCCAAAACGAGCCCCAAATGGGGACTTTGAGACCGTCGGTGGAAAAATGGTGTCAAATATCAAGACAGCCATGATGGGAACAATGTCCACCTCTGCAGCTGTCTTACACCAGGTTGAGTATAAGCAAGGGGCGAAATTAGCGGTACCCTTAATGATGCCATTTGTTTACGGAGTGGCCCCAGACCAGAGATAGACCCTATATGTATATAATTGATATACTCATATAATATACACACAAGTAGGAGTCAGCCGATGATCACATGGTTTTGTCCCAAAATAGAAAAAGAGTAGGGGCGTGCGCTGCGATATCTGCCACAGGACTTGATACACTTGGTGCGCATCACACTCACCCTGATAAAGACGTTGGAGCAGCGAGGCGCGCGACGCGCTGGTAAAAGTTGGCACCGGATTGCGGCTGATGGACCAATGGAGGAGTTCCGGCAGGAGGTCGTGAACAGACTCGCAATGCCGACTGAGACCACCAGGACAGCGGCACACTGACCAATATTTTTTTGCAATATATGTATAAGAAAACACCCCATTTCTAGACCACATTAATCCACAGATGGGAGTCAATAGGATAATTTAGGATTTCAGGGTAGTAATTCGAAATGGACGTAAATTACTTGGTCCAATTGCCAGAGTAGATTACAGGTTGCTGCACCACATGTCGGATACTTTTAGCTGCGCTGTAAAGAATTATTGATCCTCCAAATTGCACGGATTCACATCTGAAAGGCAAATTTTGCACGTGCAAAATGGTCCCCCATTTTCGCCATGGAGCATGTTTTTTGGGCCATACAATGCCATGATCCTGCAAAAGTAGAAGACAAATTATTTAAGCAACAATATTTTATATAAATAATATAGTTCATGATCGAAGGAAGTTTAGAAGTCAAACTTCCAACAATATGGATGGAAAAGCAGGGGTGGGAAGAGTCAGAGAAGAGAAGAGAAGAGAAGAGAAGAAGAAAGAAGATCAGAGAAGAGAAAGAGTCAGAGGAAAGAAGATGCAGGTGCGCGAAAAGGGAGAAAAGTCGCGATTCACTGCGTTTTCCGATGATTTGTTGCTCCGGAAGGTCGAAAAGTAGGCTCGCTAGAGCGGCGGGTGCGGAGACATCTGGCCAGCTGAGAGATGAAAAATTGCACGCTGTTGTGGCGCGAAGCACGTTTCGAAGTCAAAATTTGCAAAGCACTGCAGGTTCGGAGCACTTTTGGAAGTTGAGATGTTGAAAAAGTGCATGCCGTTGTGGCGCGAAGCACATCTCGAAGTCAACATGTACAAAACACCTCAGCTTCGGACCACTTTCAGGAATTGAGCTGTCGAAAAAGTGTACGCCGTTGTGGCGCGAAGCACATGTCGAATTCAAAAGTGTAATAAGTTGACAGATTTAGGGCACTTTTGGACATTCAGATGTCGTTGAGCGTGGCAGGCGCAGGGGATTCTGCACCAAATGCGAGGGTTTTGTAGCAGTTCCTAAAGCATTGGCAGGCGTGGGACATTTGAAGAGGATCTGCAAAGATGCATTTCGCGCGGCAGGTGCAGTACAAGAGACATGTTTATCAGAGATGTTAGGAGGTTAGGGCGCTGATTTCCTGAGAGAAGTTACATTTTGGAGCATCAGATCTTCAGGTTTGCTAAGATGATTGCGCGTGGCAGGCGCAGTACTTTCGACCGATGGAATGGAAAAATTGCAACACGCATTGGTACGAGGCAGCCAACTCTGCACCTAATTTTCCATCTTTGAAGGAAGTCTCGCAGAATTGCTTCCTTTTTTGATGCTGTCAACTTCGAAAATTGAGCAAATCTCGCAGGCCTACTTCGTTTTTGATGCTGTCAAGTTCAACAATTGAGAAAGTCTCGCAGAATTGCTGCGTTTTTGATGTTATCAAAATCAAAAACTGAGGAAATCTCGTTGAATGGCTTCGTTTTCAAGCTTGCAGATAGACAGATACTGTAGATAGATAGACAACTACAACTACAACTACAACCACAGCTACAACTGCCCTCACGCTACACACTACTACAACTACAAATGCAAATATACTACGCTGCATTACACTACGCTAATTACATCTAATTACACTACGCTACACTAATTGCACTACAACAACTACTACTACCACAGCTACAACTACAATTACAACTACGCTACATTACACTACACTGCGCTAATTACACTGCAGTACGCTACGACTTCATATACAAATACAACTACCACTACATCACAGTACACAACACTACACTACACTAATTGCAGTGCGTTACATTACATATACAATGACAACTGCAACTGCAACTAGAACTACCACTACATTACACTACATTACCCTACACTACACTAATTACACTACACTAATTTCACTACACTGCACCACAGCTACAACTACACTACTTTACAATACACTACACTAGGCTACACTACACTATACCATACTACAGTACACTACACTAATTGGACCACACCGCAGCTGCAACTGCAACTGCAACTACGCTACACTAATTACACCACACTAGACTACAATTCCACTACGCTATAGACTACACATACAGCTACAACTGCACTACGCCACACTACATCCAGCACTGTGGCGAGGTGACCGCTGTAATCATTGCAACCACTCCAAATAACACAACTCCAACCACCTTTAGGTCCATCAGTGGATTCGCTCTGCCATCCGCGATTCACAACAACCAACCTCTCCTCTAGGTTTCCTATTTTTGAAACTTCCGCCGCCGCCTTGTGCGGTACTACTGGTATTTTACCAGGAAATATTGCAAGTCAATGAACATCAGCCGATTCTTTCTAGCTTACACGTGGACATGTCGCCGAGATTTTTCTCAGGGCAACAGCAAATCTGACCCGGCAAAAGGATGGACTGGTCAAGACTTCAATCTTCGACCACTCGAATAAAATTTGCCCGGCAGCATACCCAGACTCAACAGGTATTAAGGTGGTAAACCCAATGCACCACTATTTTCATGTTTATGGCTGGTAGTATCATCCCCTAAATCAGGGAGCTTGTGGCATTGGGTTTGCAATATTAAATTGTACATAAGACAACCACATATCACACAACGATATATCCTACAAGTATTTGATCACATGTTTGTTTGATATCAAGTGTCCAGCAGCTTCCAGCGACGTGCACTTGTCATAGGAATGGAAGGTGCCAGATCCCTTTCCCTGTCACCCTTTTATCTTCTCGCAATTTGATGAGATTTGTTGTAGGTCAGAGTTCATAAGCCGTTTGATGCGGTGAAATTAAGAATATATAGCATACCAAATATTACCATTTGAGGGTGTGATAAACCGTCATTTCTTTTCGGCCTACTGTAGTCCAAAAAGGAATGTATTCCAAGGGTAAATGTTGATAATCCGTCGGATTTTGGGTTAATTGCCGTACGGTAGCATATTTTTAGCTAAACCTGCAATTCCAAATATACCCGGTTATAAGTACTTGGTTTACCATCTTACAGTTACCCCAAAACAGCAGCACTTTATATACAATTACACACACACACATATATATATATATTAGTCTGTAAATAAATAGCTATTTCGATAGGATTGTACTCAGACTCAAAATTGGGTGTTTTAGCTTGCTACGACTGCTACAAACTACCTTACCAACCATGGATGCCTAGCTGCTTCAAGGTATTGGTCAGCATTCTGTGGCCATCCAAGCCTTGGTGTTCTCACGCTCAGAGGTGCGAGTCGGCGAGATAAAAACTGGATATGATGTAGATATGATAGATGATATGTACATAAATTTGCATACATACATACATACATATATATATATTTATTTATTTATACATGTAGTTTACGTGTATGTGTACAAATATATATATATATATGTATATAAATATATATATATATATAAACGTACATGTATACAAAAATAAAATGTAAACATGTACACATGATGTGCATGTACAGAAATTTGCTTTCTTCGGGTGATCCCCACCCAGAACCACTATTCTGACATAGTTTCTGACATACCATCTGGAAGTATGTATAGATATATATATATATATGGCACAGTTATTCTGACATTCTTTCTGGCATATACTTTGACGTTCTATCTGACATTCTGTCTGACATCTATTCTGAATTGCTTTCTGACATATACCCTGACATTCTTTCTGGCATTTTACCTGGCATCTATCCTGACATTCTATCTGGCATCTTTTCAGGCATTAATTCTGGCATATGTTCCGACATTCTATCTGACATTCTTTCTGTGCATATGTATCTGGCATATCTTCTGACATTCTTTCTGGCATTCTATCTATCTGGTATATCTGCGGGGATTCTTTGTGGTTGAGGCCCGGTGGGGAACACTGCGATCTAGCGCTTGCAGTTGAAGTCCGGCGGGGAGAACTCTGATCCAGAGGTTGCTGTTCGGGTCTGGCAGAGGAACACTGCGCCCTAGTGCGCGCTTGCAGTTGAAGTCCGGCGGGGAACACTCTGCTCCTGAGTTTGCTCGGCGGGGAACACTGCGATCTAGCGCTTGGCGCTTGCTGGCGGGGTCCGGCCGGGAACACTGCTATAGCGCTTGCAGTTGAGGTCCGACGGGGGAGGCGGAGGCGGAGGCGGAGGAGAAGGCGGCGGGACAGCTGACATAAAATCTAACAACCCTCACCTGACATGTAGGGAAACATGCATGTACATATCTATGCAATATATATATTTATAAACATATATTCACAGGAACATGTATATGTATGTATATATATATATGTATATATATATATATATATCATAGACTCATAGACAGAATACATACACAGGGTAGTATGTGACACTCTGTCATGACAGGTAAAACGAAGAGAGATTGTTTGGCATTTTTTCATTTGTCCATCTTGATAACGGTGAGAAATGGACAAGATCCCAGTGTTTGTTGGTAAGACACCATGTGACTTTGTGGATACTGAAGCCATGGATTTCTTGAGTTTGGTTTCAAACCTGACAATCCTAGAGCTGGTGAAGGATGGACTGTAAAAAACAACAACAGAACAACAACCCACTATTTCATCGAGGAAATTCCGGTCTTGAAACTATGGTCTTATATATAATAGTTAAATAAGTTTTTCCCATAGATCATTGTAAACCATGTTAATGGATATTATCCCACTATATTCCCCCTCAATGACCATTAAGGTCCCATAGGTTGTTTGAATATCCCATTACATCCCACTAGATCTAATTATGCTGACACGCAACCACTTAGAACATAATTATTCCCCAACAAAACACGCCTTTTTGAACACAGTAAGGAATCCTACACTTAGAACATGGGAAATTTCCCTATTACTGTAAACAATTTTGCTCGGATATCTAATGGTTATATCCCATTATGCCATTACTGTCTATCCCCTCAAATTCCCATCAACTCCCAGTGACAATTCCATTAAAATCACTGGAAAATCCTATGAATTCCTATGAGGGTGCCATTGCCAGGTTGTTTTTCCGTTAAATCCCATTGAATATCCCTTTACAATGTTTAAATCAAAAAATACATAAAATATCCCCGTTATCGTCGGTGTTTCCATATTTTTTTTCCAATTGAGGCCCCCTGAACATCCCATTAATATCCCATTCTTAGGGATTGAACCACCTAAATTCATAGTTCTTCAGAGGGTTGAAATATTGAATATCCCATACAATTTCACAGTTCTCAATTATTAGAACCCCATCAAATCCTCATGAAATCCCCATTCAGATCCCAATAACATCACGAAATCCTATCAAATCCCAATTCAAACTCCATTGAAGTCTATTGATTTCCCATAAAGAACATGAAATCCTCATACATATCCCATTTTTTTTGTGTCCCCTCGGGCCTGAGAACAGCTTTCCACCTCTCTAGGTGGAGTTCTTTGACTCCGAGGGATGTTTCTACCACTGGGCCTGGGAGGCGTGGGGAAAACATGCGGAAAAACCTGGGAATAAACTTGAAAAAAAAACGAAAATCATGGAAAAAACATGAAGAAGCAATGAAACACATAGGAAACACATGGGAAAACCGAGAAAATCATAGATGAACAAGTGATTGAAATTTTGAGGTGAACTGCAGCGCCCAGGAAGCTGCCAGCGCCATTTTGGGGGTAAATGTTGGATACAAATTCCACCACGGGCACCATGGAGCATTTGGGGAAGAGGATTATTGACAAACTATCTGAAAAAATTGGTCTCGAAGATCATGTTTGTTCCACTGTTTAAATATGTTTAGATGATTTTCCTATTAACACCTCCATTTAGTTCGGGGATTTCCTAGCCAGCGCGGTTTGATTATCGAAGGGTAACTTAGTTGTTTCGTCACTCGCGTGCTGGTACTCAGCACTCGCGTGCCAGCACTCGCGTGCTCAGCACTCACTCCAATGCATTTTTCCCGGTCTGCATCCTAGTAGATATGTTTATCTTGATTTAGATAGTGGATGCTCTTATTGGAATAGGGAAAACGCATTGGAGTGACGATAAGCATGACATATCATGAGATACTCATCACATTCATGAGAGCCACACGGGTACCTCCAAGTGGCGTTGATTTTTTCAACACCCCGAAAGAATTTACCCTTGGAGGAAACGCAGATGCTGTTTTTGGGAAGCGCAAAATGCATCCGGCAGAAATTCGCACGTTAAATGCCGGCTGTTTTTTTCACAGAAAAGTAAATGCACCGAGGTATGAATAGGAAAATAAACCCAAATGCGTTTCGAACTTTCGATTTACTAGCCCTTTAAGGCCGAAAATGTGGACGGATCTAGTTACATGCATTTACATAATACAATATAAAACTGCATATCACAATGTTAAAAATCCACTGAGTGACGAACCTGCTTGCTAGCACTCAGCGTTGCGCGTGCTGCGTGTTGCATTAACAACATAAACCATGATTAATCATTACTCAGTACAGGTATATATTCAACAATATTGAAGTAACAGATATTAACCATGTATTAACCAATATCTTAAGCATTACTAACTCTTAAACCCCCATGGATTTCCCCATAGTTTTTCTTCCCTGAGAAACTTCACAGGAGAGACCAGACTTCATCGTCTTCGGCTTCCTGCTGACCCATGTGGCCATGATCATCTCTGAGGCGGCTCTGTTTCGGTGTCCTTTTTTGGGGTTGTGAGCAAGACGGCCATATTTTCAATCTATCTTTATCTCTATATCTATCTCTATAGCTCTATCTCTATCAGACGGCCGATGCTTTTGGCACTGCCTCGCGGCAGCCAAGTGTGGTGGGTGGGACACACACACTCCACACTCACCCAAGCCGCAAAAGAGCAGAAAGCGTGGCACCTGGTTGAAGAGTGCAGCGATGTCCTCACACTGCAAGAGCTGAAACGGTATAGGCTTGGCAGGAGCATGGAGGAGGAGTCGATGGAGGTAGTCTGCAGAGCTTTGCAGGTCTATGTTTGCAGATCTATCTATATCTATATATATTTATATATATAGTATGGGTGTATATATTTTAATTTGTGTATAATATATATATATATAGTTTTACATATATATATATACATATCTAGATACGTTGAATGATGTCAGAAAGTGTGCAAAGCCGTATGAATCCATTTGTGTGGGAACATCCCGGATGATGGAAGGGTGTTGCGATGACTATTGGAAGCGATGATCAGAATGGGGATAGAACATCTGTCATAGAAACCATACCATGCAAACTTGGGTTTTACAATGTCCAAAGGTGGACATTCACTGTTGAGCAGAAACAATGCAGGAATCCACATGGATGTAGGTTAGGGTTCTGATTTTGTCGTTCTGGAAATTGGAAAATGAAAAACCGCTGGTCCTAGGAAGGGATTTGCGCATGTCAAAGGAAATGTGGAATTTGTGGCGGGCAAACGTCCGGTATGCAATGTTCTTTTTTTTACAGTCTTGGTAGTTAAATCCAATTTCTTTGCTGGTTCAATGTTTGATGGTTGAATCATATAATCCCCCATTTGCCTAGTGAATTTAAGGACCGGATAACCCCACAAGGGAACTTCTTCCAATAATGAGCACCAAATTGTTGTAGCCGGGACGGGGAAGGAAGGAAAGACAAAGGAGGTGGTGGAGTCGAGGATCGAGAAGTAAAACAAAGTTCTGTGTGATAAAGTTGTATGTGAAAGATGGTGTGTGACGAAGAAAGATGGTGTGTGTGTGTGACAAAGTTGTGTGTGAAAGAGAGTGTGTGACAAAGTTGTGTGTGAAAGATGGTGTGGTGAAAGGTGGTGTGCGACAAAGTTATGTGTGAAAGATGGTGTGGTGAAAGATGGTGGTGAAAGATGGTGTGTGACAAAGTGGTGTGTGAAAGATGGTGTGTGTATGTGTGTGACAAAGATGGTGTGTGAAAGATGGTGTGTGACAAAGTTGTGTGTGAAAGATGGCGTGTGAAAGATGGTGTGTGACAAAGATGGTGCGTGAGAAAGATGGTGGGTGACAAAGTGGTGTGTGACAAAGTTGTGTGTGAAAGATGGTGTGTGAGAGATGGTGTGTGACAATGTTGTGTGTCAAAGATGGTGTGTGACAAAATGGTGTGTGAAAGATGATGTGAGTGGTGACAAAGATGGTGTGTGAAAGATGGTGTGTGACAAAGATGGTGTGTGAAAGATGGTGGGTGACAAAGTGGTGTGTGAAAGATGGTGTGTGACAAAGTTGGGTGTGAAAGATGATGTGTGACAAAGTGGTGTGTGAAAGATGGTCTGTGACAAAGTCGTGTGAGTGAAATGGTGTGAGAAAGATGGTGTCTGACAAAGTTGTGTGACTGAGATGATGTGAGAAAGATGGTGTGTGACAAAGTTGTGTGTGAATGGTTTGTCAAAGATGGTGTGTGACAAAGTTGTGCGTGAAAGATGGTGTGTGACAAAGCTGTGTGTCAAAGATGGTGTGTGTGTGTGGCAAAGATGGTGTGTGACAAAGTTGTGTGTGAAAGATGGGGTGTGAAAGATGGTGTGTGACAAAGTTGTGTGTGAAAGATGGTGGGTGATAAAGTGGTGTGTGACAAAGATGGCGGGAGGAGGCGGGTGAGGCGGAGGGGGGATACAGAATCAAAACCAAGAACCCCACACAAAGATGTGGGGAACGAAGGTGGATGTCAACAAGTGCCACGCCTGCTACGCGAAACGAAGGTGGAGGTAACCAAGTGCCACGCCTGCCACGCAAAGTGCCGCGGCGTCACCGGCGACTAATCCCGCCCCAAGCGCGCCACCAGAGCCAGCCCACTGTGCCCCAAGTGCCACGCCTGCCACGCAAAACGAAGGTGGATGTCGCCAAGTGCCACGCCGGCCACGTGAAACGAAGGTGGATGCCCCCAAGTGCCAAGGCTGCCACGCAAAGTGCCGCGGCGCCACCTGCGACTAATCGCGCCCCAAGCGCGCCACCAGAGCCAGCCCAGTGCCCTCAGTGCCACGCCTGCCACGCAAAACGAAGGTAGATGCCGCCAAGTGCCACGCCTGCCACAAAAGGAAGGTGGATGTCACCAAGTGCCACGCCTGCCACGCAAAGTGCCGCGGCGTCACCGGCGACTAATCCCGCCCCAAGCGCGCCACCAGAGCCAGCCCACTGTGCCCCAAGTGCCACGCCTGCCACGCAAAACGAAAGTGGATGTCACCAAGTGCCACGCCTACCACGCAAAGTTGTGTGTGAAAGATGGTGTGTGACAAAGATGGTGTGTGAAAGATGGTGTGTTGAAAGATGGTGTGTGACAAAGATGTGGGTGAAAGATGTGGGTGTAAGATGGTGTGGTGAAAGATGGTTTGTGGCAAAGGTGTGTGAAAGATTGTGTGTGACAAAGATGCTGTGTGAAAGATGTTGTGTGACAAAGTTGTGTGTGAAAGATGGTGTGTGTGTGACAAAGATGGTGTTGACAAAGTGGTGTGTGAAAGATGGTGTGTGACAAAGCGGTGTGCCAGAGATGGTGTGTGATAAAGTTGTGAAAGATGGTGCGTGTGTGTGTGAAAGATGGTGTGTGAGAGATGGTGTGTGACAAAGTGGTGTGTCAAAGATGGTGTGTGATAAAGTTGTGTTTGAGAGATGGTGTTGACAAAGTGGTGTGTGACAAAGTGGTGTGTCGGCGAGGCGGGCGAGCAAGGCGGGTGAGGCGGCGGGATACAGAATCAAAAACAAGAACCCCACACAAAGATGTTGTTATAAATCACAAGTTGTTTTGATTAAATCCACGCATGGAGGCCCCGCCCCCTTTGTTTAGGTTCGCACCCCGTGAATAGGGTCAACTTGGGGGTTTGATAACAGAGCAATGATGAGTTGCTCTGCTATGGACCCCCATAGAATCCCATAGTTATTATAAGGCGAATGTGAGAACTCTATGGAAATTTTGGAATTTGACAAAAACAAGGAATGCTGTTCGTCTTCGGTCTGTTCTCAGATGCGCTCAGGGTGCACGGAAGACAAAAACACCGTACATTCCTTTGTTGTCTGGTTTTATCAACACCAAATTCTTGGGTTCCGAATTGCCCTACCGCTTCTACCGCAGCGGTTTCGCGGGTTTTTGGGCGGCTTGTTGTGGTTTCTGAGGCCCTAAACATCCCTGTGGTGGGTTTCATATTGCAACCTCATCGGGAGATTGAACCAGTGTCAGCTGGGTATCTTGGCATCGACGATCTGTGATGATATTGTGTGGATGTGTGGTTTGTTGCCGCAAATTGGACAATGACCATCATCATGTTCTCATCGCCAATTTTCAGGTACCACACCCCAGGATGTTCCATTACGCCCCATTTATTCTTGGTTAAATTACTATTTTTTGGACGCAACTAGCAGGCTGCAACGTGATCATAGGGAAAAACCTGGAAAAAACCTTTCATGCCTGTCCAGTCCAACTGAAAAAAGAGGGAACATGATGAACATTGATCTTGACATGATGATTTCGTAGCGCAGATTTCGGGGAAATTCCCATTGATTACCATTTTTGAGATCTCCAAAGGCTGGATGGACAAAAATTGGTGTTCCACAACAATATTAACCAACATTAATGGAAGTATAATCAACATTAACCAACATTATATAATGGGACAGCATCACCAACATTAACCAAGGTTCATAACAATTTTGAGAACCGAAACATTTTTTTCCATGTCGTTTCTCTGTTACCGCAGTGCCAGTGGATGATTAGTGCCACCTCAACGCGCGGTTCGCGCGCGGTTTCGACGCTGGCGCCATGGTCCGGAAGGTGTTCTGGGCACTGCTGACCTCCCTGGTTGCGGCGGATCACGTTGAGGAACGGGGGAAATTGATGGTGGGGGACGGAGGTTTCCCAAGGTCATGTTGATGTCAATGACCAAGATTCGTTGTAATGGGATTTACCATGCTAATTTACCATGGTGATTTATATGTTGATTTTTCGTTTTATAGATGGTGATCCGAGTTTGTTTGAATAAATGAACAACTGATATAGTTCGTATAGTTTTCAGGCTTTGGGCCAACAGTACCTATAGAGGTTGGGAGAGTAAGCCCCACTGGTTTGTCGGAAATTGACACGAAAAAAACACAAACTTTAAGGCTTGAATCCCATTGAAATGATGTTTTCAACCATAATTTTCTTGGCTGGACCAATGTCATTATATTATACAATATTATACATCATGTTTCTTTAATTCTCTACTTGTTCTTTTTCTTTTGTTACAATCATGGTTGCGTTTGTGGCACCATTACCAAAGCGCCAGATCCAAGTTGTGAACCAGTGCACCCAAGACCTTTGGTACCTTGACGAGGAACGGTGTTTGATGTGTGGCTGCACTGAATCCCTGTTGATTCGTTGATTTTTTGGGGACTGAAGCATCCTTTATAGGGCTTTTTTGGGGTTTTAACTATCAAACATATGGGAATATCATTGATAAATGATGGTTGGTTGATGATTTGTGTGGGGAGGATTCTTCTACCCACTATTACTTGGGGATTATCATGATCCATGCACTGGAAATCCACTGGGGAAATCGGTTTGGGCCACTGGGGTCACACCGATGGGCGGGAGTTCAGCATTGGTCCTATTGGCTTTAGAAAATAACACATGAACATCCTACTTGACATGATTCCCATACATGAACACAATATTTCACAATGATAAATGTATATAATATATATATAATATAGATACATATGTGCATACGTGTATATATAATTATGCATGGAATAAACAAATAAACTTTATAGAGATACATGTGTGTACACAAAGATACAGATTAAACATCAAATTTTACGTAGCTCCGTACATGATCCATGTCTATCGAAGTCTGTGACAAGTCCACGGATTCAATGAAGGTTCTGCATTCACTTCCCAGATAGATGTTTGCAACATAGAGAATTGGATCAAATTTTCATTTATGGACATATATGACATGGATTGATATGGAAATAGAAGTAGAATAATCAAGATCTTGTTTTTCACTAGTGTGTATATATATATGTGTATTTTCCATGATATATGGGAATAATCCTTCCCATTGACTAATATTTTTCAGAGGAGTTGAACCACCAACCAGATATATATATATATATATATTATATATACACTGTAGACAAACCAGCCAGCCTTGGTCCCAAGGTTGGGCACCAAGAACCTTCCCATCGCGGCCGCAGAAGCTCCGCTGAAGCAGGGCGACCAGGTGCGAAGATATGAAGAATCTGTTGTTCCATATATTGATTCCACTGAAAATTTGCTAAAAATGATGTTTTTTTCAAGGTATTATATGAAGGTTAGTTATATCACCATAAATATATGAATGTTCCACAAATATGAGGTTATATTGTTCCATGGTCTTAGGTTGTTCGATATCTGATTTGGAAAATATGAAGTGGAAATATATACAGTAATGAACTATGGGAATATATACATAATTATACAGATGTCATGGGACAAAATGGTGTTATGTAATCAAAACATCTGTTAAATTCGGACTCTCTTGGGTAATAATGGGGATGGTTATCCCCAAATGTATGGAATATATTATGTAAATGGAATTTACACCAAGCAAAATTGGAAAATAATGAGGCTACAATAGGATATATATATATAGATATAATGAATAAAACACACACATGGGATATATAGTGGTTAGTGGGCCAGGCTTGTAATTTTTCAGGATTCTGGGCGATTTTTCAGGATTGAACGGGCCCCACAATGCTTCGTTGGTCTTTTGTCGTTCCTCAGCCTCGGGGTGATTAACCATGGGATTTACAGATATTTACCCTCTGGTAAACATACAAAAAACTATGGAAAATCCACTATTTCTATGACAATTTTCAATAGCTTTTTGTATGTTTACCAGAGGGTCGCCACAAAACATGGGCAGATGACCATCACCACAGAGATCAACGGCCTGTTTGTCAGCAGCTTGTGGGCTCGCACGGATTGTTGCTCGGTGGAGTGGTGGATAGGACATGCCATGAACTTAAGTGATAAAACTTGTGTCTAAGAGTATATTTGGTATTACATGTTTAAACCAAATATAGTCTATGGACCATTCCAAGTATATCTATGTTCAAATCATATATATATATATATACACATGTATATATATATATATATGTATGTATATATATATTCAAAGACTTTTAGAATGGTATGTCTATGGACCATTCCATACCATTCAAAAAAAGTCTTTGAAACTCCACGAGGTTCAGATGAGAAGGTCTTCATGGACTGTTGGGAGGAGATGGTGATGTCGGCAGAATCCGGTTGAACAAAGAAAAACCATTGGATTTAAGGAAGACGAAAAGGACTCAAGCAAGAAGAATTGTATTTGGATTTAAGCCACTTTGAAATGTGAAAGAAATTCGGAACAGTTGGATTCAATGAGAGTTTGGTCCTGAAATGTTTTTGGGATTTATCCCTTGAAACAACAAAGATGGAGGCACAAAATTCATGATAGACAGTTTTGACCCCCGCAGGGTGGGAATGGAGAAGAACTCCAGCTTCAGAACATTGTAGATGTTTGAAAACAATCAATGTTTGGACTTTCGGGGGGATCATTGCTTAAAGTGACCTCCCTTCCAGCCCGGCTGGTGGCCTATGGGCCCGGCTGGCCGAGAGTGAACCACTCAGATGTGACTGCCATCGCAGGATTTGGGGCAGGACCTGCCATGTGGCAATGGGACCCACTACTTCTGCCACTTGGACCCGGAAGGGATCAAGGGATGATGTCCTGCCAGTCCTGATCTATGAAAGTCACCATGGTTTCTGAATAATGGTTTCTGAATTGGTCAACATGGGATCTAAAATGGTGGTTTAATGGGATCTAATGAGATTTAATATGATCTAGTATCTATATGTATCTATTGAGATCCATGGTTGGTGCATTAATGGTGATTAATGGTGCTTATTGATGGCTAATAGTAATTAATGGTGATCTACCCTCTGGTTATGACTAACAGTTTGCCATGGAAAGATCCACCCATGCTATTAATAGGTAAACACAATCTATTTAACTATGGGCCATCTATACCATGGCGAACTGTTAGTCATAACCAGAGGGTAGTATCTATTAGTCACCATCCACCCCATTGATTTATAGAGGATCTTCCCAAAAAGTATACATCTGATGGGCTTGATGGGCCAGGTGAAACAGGAACCTGTGATGGGGCAGTTTTTACAGTTCCAACCTCATGAACATCTGGGAATATGGGATTTTTCATGGGATTTCAACTGGGATTTTAATAGGGGTTTCTGCTGGGAATTTCATGGGATTTAATGGGAAGCATGGGATCACTAGGAGTTCGTATCCGAAGGTCACGACGTCCAGGAAATCTTGTCGCGGTGATGACCAACCATGACCAAGCCCTATTGCCAAGCTGCAATGGACTGAAGAACATCACATAAGAACTGTCATGATTCAGCTGTAACAGCTGCAACAGCTACAACAGCCTTGCAGTTGCATTTCTAATATCTTGTAATAGTATGAACATGTACTACCCGTTACTAACCGTCCACCGCTGCAGACTGAGTCCCTGGTGTGTTGGTAGCCACATGGCGTGCTATAACAAAATCCACGCGGGATGATCTTCCCAGGGCCTTCCAACAGGTCGGGACAAGATGATCAACGACCCCTACCTGTGCCGTGACCATGAGCAAGGTCCTTATCCCCCTCAGCTGCTGGGGCTGAAGCGGTGACCTGCGGTGACTTGCGGTGACCGGGGCCTCACCCGGGATGAAATTCATGAAATAGGCTTCGATTTATATTTGACTATCTATACTATTATCTATACGTATCTACGTATCTTTAGGTAGGATCAACATGCATCATGAATCAACACTTGATCTACCCACTTTGAAGGGATTTGCTACAACCCACCAGTCAGTTGCATCATGCCAGTTGCATGATCAGATGCGAACATCCCAGAGAGGAAGTGTGAGGAAGTGGAAACTGTAAGCGACAAACATATGAGTAGAGCTCAGAGAATGGATGCAAAAATGGCGAACAATGGGAACATATCGAAAAAACAAAAAACAACAGATAATAGATTCTTGATGCCCCCGTTCTCAGAGATTCAGCCATATATCTTCTCGTAATGTGTCTCAAACTAAACCCAAAGGGGGGCCCATTGGCTCGACCTTTGACCGAGCAGGTCCTGCACTGCGCAGTGCGTCATCACCAAGTCCTACCAGCCTGGTTGCTTTGCAAGTTCGATAGGCTGAATATTTATGGTGGATATCATGGGGATTATGGTGAATATCGGATATAGGTTTATAATGTATATATATATATATACATATATATATACATATATATATATATATATACATATATATATATATATACATATATATATATATATGGTTGGTGGTTTGGAACATGATTTTGATTGTTTCCATCTGGTTGGGAATAGTAACCCCAACTGACGAACATATTTTTCAGAGGGGTAGGTCAACCACCAGCCAGATATTATATGATATAACTATAGCTCCTGGGGATTAGGAACAACACATTTTTCATCCTTATAACTGGGGGGGCGAACTTATAGAACTGCCATGTGGGTTCGTACAGGTGTTAGTTGCTTCATACTCCGAACGAATTCGTCATATTCAGCACCTAAAAGTTAACCGAAAGACAAAAACATAGCTATGGAAAATGGAAGAACATTGCCAATTTAGAGAATACTTACCTATTAAGATGATTAACTATAGGGTATTAAAAAACTAACATACACATAATTTACCTATTATAGAGTAAACAGAGTTAGTTTACATAAACATATGTAATGTTGGTTAAACACTATTATTACTAACATACACATACATAAACACTATTATTACTAACATAAACATATGTTATGTCTGTTATGTTAGTAAACGCTAGAGGGTAACCATGGGTAACCTACGAAGCCTCCACTGAGGTTTCTTGACGAGCGTCGAGCCCAAGAGGACCCCCCAGCAGCTACGACGCGTGAAACGATTCGGATGCGTCACAGGGAACTGCGTCGTTGAGGCGGGGACGGATCGGACGTTTTTTTGCGGGCGAAAATATGTAGGTTTGTAACCAAGGTGGTTATAAAGTGTTATAAATTAGCTAAATTCTAAACACATGCAAGCCAGGTTTTCTAGTGGAAGCAGGAGCTCCACGACGGGAGGCTTTTGACGATAGTTCGGGCCCTATGACGACGGAGTGGCTATGTCACTAGCATGAAGACGACCTGACGACGATGTGCCGACAGCACGACGACGATAGACCGACGGCATGACGACGGCATGACGACGACATGACGACGAGGACACGTCGGTGCGACGACGGAGCGACGACCGTCATAAGCCCGGGTTCGGACCCGAACCCGGGCTTATGACATGTCATAAGCTGGGGTTGGACGCCGAACCCGGGCTTATGACGGTCGTCGCTCCGTCGTCGCACCGTCGTGTCCTCGTCGTCATGCCGTCGTCATGTCGTCGTCATGCCGTCGTCATGCCGTCATGTCTATAGTCGTCGTGCCGTCAGCACATCGTCGTCGTGCTGCCGAGCTATCGCCGT
>Ga0126342_10007747_pt1 | contig 19225 bp, 18 predicted proteins | sample Cyp1metagenome_FD_92528 | JGI IMG/M metagenome (GOLD analysis project Ga0126342, IMG submission 92528) | Coral microbial communities from Lord Howe Island, Old Settlement Bay, Australia - Cyphastrea 1 metagenome | ecosystem: Host-associated > Invertebrates > Cnidaria > Coral ... | reverse complement strand
TAAAGGGCCGCGAATCATACCCACGAATCATACCCCGAATCATACCCGCGAATCATACCCCCTAGTCAAACTTCCCGGGTTGGACACGGTATTTTGAGACGTCCCCATATATATATATATATATAGAGACCATTAATTATTAGTTATACCAGTTTTATATCCGATGAAAATCCATATTTCTTTGTAGTATATCCCAGCACCTCCCCATGGCTATTGGCCTGAGGTGAAAGCTGCCTCATCCGCCGGTGCGGCAGCAGCCGCGGCGGCCAGGGGGCACGGCCCAGACACTCGCTGGCAACGGGGAAACATGGAAAAACGATTGTCTCAGAAGGAAATGGTCTATCTTTTTGGGGGTAGGTAGATAGAGATATAGACATAGAAACAGATATTCAGATACTGGTTGGTGGTTTGGAACTATGGAATTTTATTTTTTCCATTCAGTTGGGAATGTCATCATCCCAACTGACGAAGTCCATCATTTTTCAGAGGGGTAGGCCCTGGTAGGCTCAACCAACCAGGATAGATGCTTGGACATGACCAGGGGGGTTCCATAAATGGGGGATCCCCAAAATGGATGGTTCAAAAACGGAAGATCCTATTAAAATACATGATTTAGGGGGACCCCAATTTTAGGGAAACCTCCATATATATATATATATATATGTGTGTTTTTACGGTTTTCTTGTATTTTTATATATTCATGTTCATGTGTGTATTTATAGTCATATTGCTGCGTAAACCTTTCTTTTTTGTTTTCTGAATTCATTTGGTTTATTATATGTTGCTTTTGTATATTTGCTCATTTGTGTAATTGTTTTGCGCAGATAAAATTGGACTCGCATGTGTTTTAAAGTCCTTGACAGGCGATGAAAATTTGGTAAATCTGACCAGACATCCATCTCATCCACTGCCTTCTTGCCAGCAAACACTATGCCCCATATGATTTCACATCTTAACTGGGCAAAAGTTCTATCATTTCAAATCCCGGAGTTTCAACACCTTTGATTTCTTGTATTTTTTTTGCAAGCGATCCAACCCAACCTTTTTGTATCACATCTGCAACATCATCACCAGCGCCCGAGGAAAAATCTGCCGAGGACGCAGGCCGCGCGGCCTACAGCACTGCCATGGCCGTGGCTTGGCTTAAAGCATTTTGGGGGATCCTTCCCCTTACCCTCTGGTTATGTCAAAATAGCTATTGAAAATGGCCATTTATAGTGAGTTTTCCCATTAAAAATGGTGATTTTCCATAGCTATGTTAGTTTACCAGAGGGTAAAATTATGGTTAATGGTATATAACTATAGTTAATGGGGTTTATAAACCAACTTATAATTGAGGGGCACCATCCTGTAGGTACTCGGCAAAGTATGGTTGGAAACCCCATTTTGAGATGGGTTTTCTTGGGAAAAGATCAAGTTTAATGAATCCATGGGTGAATAGAATGGACAGTGGACAACGATTTCTATGGCGGACTCGGGAAAGTCCGAGAGCGGTGGGAGTCCAAAGCCGTTGAGATCTGAACATCACCCTGACGGCCTCCGGTCCCTGTCACAAACGCCACCAGAGTCAAGCTGGCCAACATCGTTTGCAACTTCACTGGTGCGGCAAAAACGGTATGCGATGTCCATGGGTCATCTCGGAATAAGTGTACCCGGGTCATGTCACCCATGCTTTCTGGCCCTTGCCATCCTATGCCATGCACAACACGTGTTCGAATAATCATGTCATATCTTGGAATGTGGTTGCATTTATCATGGTCGATATCCCAAGAAAGTATAACCTATTTGACCTGTGGATGATTTGATCATAAACAGTTGATCAACTACGGGGCTTACCCTGAAGAAATGACAAGGCTACTCAATTGCTATCCCTACAATAAATCGACGGGTCCAGGCCCCCAGTCCGGGATGGATAGGGAGCTTTGCCGATACTGCGAAGCTATGAAATCAGCAGATGAACATGTTTTACTGGGATGTACAGGCTAGATATTTTACAACGCAAAGGAAACATGAATAAACATGAGATATGAAACATTATGAAACTGTGAAATTTTTGGTACTTTGCCGACCATTGGGATTGAACTATGACTTATATTTGAAGAAAAACTCATTGGTTTGACCCAGCACGGCAGAGGATAGATGGATGTTTCCTCCATGACTGGAGCCGCGATATGATCAAGAAACATGGGGCGAATTGGACGCCGCAAAATAGCCATGGGTGTTGGTTGAATCATTTTAATTCAGATGACTGTTACCTAAACCATCATCGTTTAGTTGGCAGAATTGAATGAAACCATTGATATGTTGGTGTTTCCTGAATGAACTGTTGGAACCTGCAAAAAAGTCAACTTATTTTTCAGGTTTCATGGTGAAACCAATGATTGGGGTACCCCCATGTTGGGAACCGTCCAGGTTGGCATGGTTTCACACAAGGCCGCTTGGCAGGCCGCCGAGGCAGACGCTGAACGGAGAATTGAATGTTTTGGTGGGAAATGTGTGTTGCCTGTTGCAGAGAAAGTTGCAGTTTCGTTTGGTTTGAAGAAATCCCTGTCAGACTCGGATCTTGTTTGGTGATGTAAGATATGTAAGAAAACCAAGCGTGAATGGGTGATGATTTTGACCCAATCAGCCAAGATTGATTGACAAATTTGGGCATGGTCCTTCTCCCAAATGTTGCCACATCCAGGTTGTAATTAGGTCATGGCCTTGGCCAGATCATGACCCAGTTTGATATGTACGCATATAATAATAGTAGTAATGATAATATGATCAGATTAATAATGGCAATGACAATGGTGATTATATTATATATATTGTATGTTGATTAATTATATTGTATATAATATGGGTTATGTACTGCTTATGACCAATTTACTAATTGGGATGCACCCCCAAATAGAAATTGGCTGATCCCACTAGGCGGCAGCCTTCGCTGCCTTTGAAGCCGCTGGGAGCGACAATGAAGCTGCCGCATTCAAGGGAGTTGCTCAGTTGCATGAAGGGTCGGGATTAAGCCAGAAATGATGGCCAGAGTCACCAAAGCTGTGGCTTGAGCATCCGAAATATGGGAAACCAACTGGTGAAGGGGAATGTAAGGTTTCAATCTTTTGCTAGTGGAGATGTATTAATCGTTGTTGAGGGGTATCTGAGAGCAGGGTTGAAACAGCCCCGCGTACAGGCTGAGATTTCGATGATATTTATTGATGTTTTCTCATATTTTGAACAAACCAACCCCTACAGTGAAGAAACACCAAGAGTTTTCAAGACACCCAGAGCTTCGAAGCCGTTCAAAAGCTGGGAAGTCGACGTGCGGAGGAAATATCTCCCCACTGGGATCCTGATAGTGAACCCATCAAGTTTCTGTCACCTGCGTAAGTCGACATGTTTTTGATGGTTGTAAGGCCTTTTTAACGGAACTCCGCTTTGGTTCTTCGAATCCGGAAAAATATGTTGTTAAATTACGGTGTTTTTAATCATGTCTGTTGCTGCAATCACCCATATGTAACGATCGATTGCATCCTATTGTTGAGGTTATATCATGGTGACTCTTCCCACGTGTTCTAGTTGAGTCAGGCCTGCAAAGCTGCGGAGCTGGCGGGTTTGCAAGTGCGCGAGGCTCAGGAGGCGAAACGGCTTCACCCCAGGTATTTCAATGGGAGTAGGGTGAATCCACTCAAAAAACTGGGGTTATAACAGTTATAACTCACTGGGATGACCAACAATCAATGAGATTTCATGGGATGTATGGCTGATTGCTAAGGTTTGGTTTATAACTCGCTGAATGTTATGATTTCTGGTAGGTATATATGATATAACTATAGATAGATGGGTGTAAAAGGTGACTTATAACTGGCCGCTCTACCTTGTGGGATGGGATGCCCATTATAATTATTGGTTTGTCATGGCAACAATGTCCTATTATATCCCATGGGACATAGGGTTTTAATCATCAAAATATTATGTATTGCTATGGAAAAAATCACTGTTAGTAGGTTTATCAACTAGCATTGAGGATACCAACTATGATGCGATAAAAGTATAATTGATTGTATTCAATCTGGGATATTTAATGGGATACATTTATGAATGTATATACATACATACATACCATACCATACCATACCATACCATACCATACCATACCATACCAGTACAGTACACTACAGTACACTACAGTATATTACATTACATTACATTGCATTACATTACATTACATTGCATGACATTGCATGACATTGCATGACATGACATTACATTACATAAATACACCCAAACTCAATGACAATGATATATATATGATTGATGGGATACCCCAATACTTGACAGTTTCAATAAGAGAAATGATGATTAACCATCAGGGTGTGGGCCATATGAAGGGTCGCAAAAGTGTGAAACTGAATAATTCTGGAGTGCGGGTGGTTTTAGAAGAAAATGTGGTGAGGTTTAGGTTTTCTTCCTGGTGAAATTGCTGGTGTTGCCCATGGAAATTCGGTTAAATTGCGAAATGAAGATGGGAAGATATGCGATGATTACTTTTATGAAGGTTTAACTGGCACGGCTTTTACCACTAGAAACCCTTGGAGATTGGAGAATCAAGGGGGGCGAATATGGGTGTTTAACGGATGTGTTCCGCTTGACAAAAATGTATAGGAATAAGATAAGCTTAGAGTTTGGGGCTGTGCCATCAAAAATGGTGGATTTGTGCATAAATGTGTTGTGATTTTACCAACATATCCACAAAAACAGACAAATTGTGCGAATATAATGGCGGGTTGAACTTGGAAGTTTGGACCCAGTAGTAAAGCAGCAAAGTTCGAATAACAATGATCTTGGGGGAAGCATCGAAAATGTGGTATGAGCCGCTGAAATTTGGAAAAAACGTTTTTTTTTTCTGGTTGATCTTTAGTTGGTGACACATCACATCCATCAAATCATCCGTTGAATCATCCATTTGACTCCTTTGAATCCATTGAGAATAAACCATCCACTGATTCACCACTGCTTAATAATCAACGGTTCAGACTATTACCCTCTCTTCCTCTAACACTGAAAATTTACCCACTTGTAGATGATTCCTCCACAAACCCCAAAGCAAACCCTTCTTGGAGCCCCAAAATCACAGGTTGGGGCCGTACGGCCTGGGCCACGGGGTAAGTTGGCTCATCCATTGATTAACTATTAAGAACAAACGATTAGCCAACCTCTGATCATCCATTGACAATTGATCAACAATCGATTAACAAGTGTTTAAGCATGGATTAAACATGCATTAAACGTTGAACATTGAGATTATCCATGAAGTTGATTGGGTCACATTTTGGCCGCAGGCAGCTCAGTCAAGCGCCCGCTTGGCTGCACGCAAAGCGGAGCAGCGGCAGAGGGCGCAGGTAGCACAAGCAGCGCAAGCGGACGCTGGGCTGCGGGGCGATGTTTGGGGGTGATGGCCCAGCATGATCTTAGGCATATGGTTGTAGAAAACATAGATTAATGATTATGGATCAGGATATGATGAATAATCATTAATTATCATAAGTTTTTTGGGGAAATTAACCCAGCATACAACCCCCAGCTATCGCTATTGGGGAATAATTTATGATTATAATACCCCGGTAAATGAACAGTTCGACCCTGCCAGGGTTTGGAAGATGAGTGAAACCACTCAGAATTGGTGATGTTCAATCCGGGGTGGGCCCGATCAGCATGGGGAATCCTGTTCTCAACCGGCTACCATAATTTGGTGATAGAAATGGTACACCGTATTATATGGTAAATCAGGGATGAGAATCATAGGGATATGGTTTTTTTCCGCAAAAACATGATATCATGAAGCATGATAGTTTTATTTGTTTGTCCGAGAATAGGGTATGAAATTTGATGGTAAATAATGTTTGGTTCGCTATGAATTGGGAACCATGTCAACCATGTTTGGGTACCATCCATTTTCAGACACACCTGTATGGCTACAGTACTTGTCAGCATGGTGCCCTTCTCATGTTCACACCACAATGGCTGGCTTTGACCCAGAAAATCTTAGGATCTTGAGCTGAAAGTTGCCCAGGGGATATGGGATTAAACCAACAAAAATTGGGATCAGGATTGGTGGCTAAAGAAACCAGTTTAATATGTATGAATTGGTATTTATAGCCAAAAATTCAAGTCTTGAGTTGCTTGGAGGATGCTGAACACCGGGATATTGCTGCAGGGTATAACCCTTCGCTTGAATTGATGGGTAAAACCAACCAAAATTGAGGTTTAAGCAAGAGAAATAGGTGATTGAGCAACAGAATTGGAGTTGGATTGGCCCATAGATGTCCTCTTTCCATTGGTTAGTTAATAGAGGTTAATCCCCTTCACAACCAATAGGTAAATGACAATGTCCAGCCTGTTCCCACAGATATGGTTGTTGATCTTAGGCGGCAGAAGCTGTTCCGGCAGGCATGGTAAAGCAGTCCTGGTCAGGGTGGGGGAAGATTTGATGAGATCCTTTGGGTTTGTTTCGAGACATGGATGGATTCGTGTGACTAAACCCCATTAGAGCTTGTGTTTTAATCCAATACCTAAGGTTAGCGATGACATCAAAACATATCATCCACCTGTTCAATCGGGGTTTATCCAAATTCATGGCTCAATTATACTTACAAACTGTCATGGTTCAGATCAACTGGTGTATATACAAACAAGTATATACATACAACATGTACAGTTGCATTCACGTTTACGTATACATATACATCTACACATACATATACATCTACATATATAGTTACATATACATGCACATCTTATATATATAAATATAATATAATAGATATAATAATATATATATATATATATATTTATATATATATATACAAAATTACATAACTAGATAATATATATATATATACTTACAATAATGTATGTATATATATACTATATAATATATCCCTTTTGTATCGTGCATCACTTGCCAGGCGCTGACAGGGCGGAGGCTGCCGCCAAGGCCGCGGCGGGCGAAGCGGCCAAGCTGGGCTTGACGGCAGAGACCTGGCGCAACGGTGGATCCGTGGGAAAAACCCTGGAAAATGCGGCTGAAAACTATGGAAAATAGTGGAAAAACCATGGAAAATGCTGGGGAAAATGGTGAAAAATGGATCTTAAGTCTCAGAAATATGATTTTTTGGCTATGAATAATTGATATGTGGCACATCTGGGAAATATGTGGATATCACCAACAAGACACCCTCAAAATGTGTTCACCAACACAGAAAGATCAGCTTTTTTTGGCAAATGATGGTCGGCCGCTCTGCCGGTGCTGACGTCCTTCGGCCTCCTGAAGTCAGGAAATGCTGAGGTCGACGTGAAAAACTGCACCCCGACCATCTCCAGTGCGCATGAAGTGCAATGCATCCCTGCAATGGCTCCCCCAATGATATCACTGGTGCAGTCACAGGGAGCAGATCTGCCGAGGAGCTATCCAATTTCTGACGAATCACACCGACATGGCTGCTGCATGGTGTGCTTTGGATGCGCCTTTTTGATCACTGTTAGTTGTAATATATGTGATATATATATAATTGATATGTATATATAATATAAGATAATATAATACAATGTAAGATAAGATAACAAGATTCAATCGGGCTGATGGCTGATCGACACCCCCCTTCAGATCCTCAGCCGATCGAAAGCTGGTCAGTTGGGTCGGGATTCGAAATAGATCATGTCCACCACCCAAAATGCTTACACGACATCAATTGATGACATTTCCTCTGGTAAACTAGCTTTTCTATGGAAAATCACCATTTTTAATGGGTGAATCAACTATTTCGACCAAGTTCAAGTTCCCAAAGTGTAAACGTTTACCAGAGGGTAGACTCCAAGCCATACATCATCTGGTTTTATCACCGGTACCGAGGAAGCGCAAGGCGAGGTGGCCATGAAAGCCGCTGTGGAGATCACGTGGAAGGACGGCCTCGGTGCCAAAAAATCACTGGAGGAAGCGGCCAAGGAGGCAGCTGTTTGGGGCGTGGTTTTGTTGGGGCTGAAAGGGGGCTGGTAGATCTGGGCAAAGTCATCGATTTTCAGATTTTCGATGTCAAGACAGATTAAGACATACCGAAACATTCAGAGTTGTGTTCTCCCGCACGCTGCAGGCAGGGGCAGCTGCTGCCAGAGTTGCAGGCGAAAGGAAAGAGAGAGCAGCGGCCACTGGGCCGCCAATGGGATGTGTTCAGTCTGGATGTTGCCGATGCGAAATCCATCGGGATGTGTTCTGGAATTTTTGAGGGACCCATGAGGCCTTCCGCGAATACTCTGGTCGATGTTTGCAGATCTCTGCAAGGCCTTGGTCGCCTTGCTCTGAATCATTTTGGGACGCTTCTGGGTTGTTGTTCCTACCAAAACCCAGAGGTTCGCACCAGATCACCCCAATCTTGGAAGCTTCAACGACCCATTTCCAAAATTTCCATCCAGTCAGCCCTGGATTCATAAACCCCATCAGTTCTTGGTGGTTTTGGGTCATTTCATTCATTTGGGGGCTGCTAAGACGTGAATAATTTGACACTCGGAATCGAATGCTGCTCTTCTGGAAGATCATTTGGTTTTTGGTTTGATTTGCGATCTATCCCCAGGTGTGATTGATGAAATCAAACAATTTCGCAACCAATTTATTCGCCCATAAATTGATTTGGAGTATTTATTTATCAGCCATATCGACAATGAGTTTCGCGAATGGGTAATCAGGAATGTATGATGATGATGAACTAATCATTCTTAGCTTTTTACTCACCATAAACATCATGAATTAATGATTAGGTTCATAATTCATTGATTAACCAGATGAACTAATGATTGTGAATTACTAATTAATTACCCTCTGGTAATTCTGAACATAGCTATTGAAAATTGCCATTTATAGTTGATTTACCCAGCTATAAAATGATGATTTTCCATAGTTACGTTAGTTTACCAGAGAGTAATCACATTAAATCCCATTGTAATCCCATAAAATCTTATAAAATCCCATAAAATCCCATTAAGTAATTCATCAACCACAGGTCTGTTCAGTGACCTCAGGAAGTGGCTGCTGCCGCCTGTGGTGAGGCTGCGGAAAGCGCCCCGCGGTGGATAGTTTATTTTCTGGCTGGTGGTTTGGAACTGTTTTTTCCATTGTGAATGGAAAATCATCCCAACTGACGATTCGTCATATTTTTCAGAGGGGTAGGTTGAAACCACCAACCAGTTTTCTTATGTTTATGTTGGGATCATCAGGATTAACCGTTGGATATAGGGCTACACTATTTTCACAAAAGCCATACGTGTTTTGAAAATGACCATCGGATTTAACTAAGCCAAAGATTTTTTCACGAACCATGGGTGGAATATGTGTTGCTGTTTGATTTTTGTGCACTTCGATTGCAGACGTCCGGAGGGGATGGAAGGTGGGCCACGCCACAGCTCCACAAGCTTGGTATGTTCATTGAACCATACATTTTGGTTGGAAATGTGCGGTTAAATCCTACTTTTGTGCTGGCAAAACCATATTGAATCCACCATTTGGAGAAGCTACTGGGAATAGTTCTGTTAAGGTTCTTGCTAGCTACCCTCTGGTAAACATGGCTGGGAAATGCGCCAAAACCCACGTTTTGAGTACTGGAGGGTAACACAAAATTACCCCATTCTCCCAAGAATTGGTTGTATGTGCGTTGATCCCAATTATCATCATTATCCCATATGACTCATATTATCATTACTATTGTTTTTATTATCATTATTATTATCATTACTATCATTATTATCATGTTATCATCATTATCCCATTATCATTATCTTATATGATCGTTATTGCCCGCACTTTTGCCCTTTGCCCAATAGAGCATTGTTATTGATTTTTAGATAATTATCATTTATCATCATTATCCCATATGATACTAATCGTTAGTTATACCATATGATCATTATAATTATCCCATATTATCATTATCATTATCCCATATTATCATTATCATTATCCTATTGCTCATTTCTTCCCACTTTTACCCCACCAAAAAAAATGCCAATTGACATTGCCTCCACCCAGGAAAGTTCCGCCAATGTTGTGGCAGTTGCCACTGCTGCAGCTAGTGGTGCAGGGGCCAGCAAGGACGAAGATGTTTTGACCAACAAAAATGGTGGGAGAATGGTGGTACAATGGGGAATATTCCCATTAAAACCATCAAACCCATGGCACTTAAATTCCGATTAAACAATAAAATCCTATGAAATTTCAACTGTGGGTAAAACAACGTCATAAACCACCCATGACTGGGAATGGTAACCATGCCACCTATTTATGGTGAAATTGGGGATGGTTTATGATGTTTTACCCACATTAATGGTGGTACAGTACAATTGGGGAATCATCTGCGATTGGGCCGGAGTTGATGGATTTTGAATAAAACAAAGGTTGGGGAAACCAACCATGATCTGTGGAGAGAAGCATGAAATCTTTGAGAAATGAACCTATAGTAGCTATAGATACCCACTAAGGATGTTGTTGGTCGGACAAATGTGGATTTCTGATAGGACAATTTCAGAATGGCCCTGATTGCAATTCTGATGGAAAAATCCAGGCAGTTTAGATTCACCATGATTGCTGTTGGATATTTACCATCTGGTAAACTATTATAACATATTATAACTATGGAGAATCACCATTTTAAATGATAAATCAACTATTTCTATGGCCATTTTCCATAGCTATGGCTTGACATAACCAGAGGGTAACTATCGTGAACCTGAGCAAAAATCATGGCTTTGATCATGCTGCAGGAGAGGGCCGAAGCCCTGGGCGTGGCCGCGGGAAAACATCTGCAGGCTCCGTGGCTGAAGATCGGTGGTGAAAATGGCGGTTTCCAGCTGGGAAAATCCATGTGTCAAGGAGAAAACCTGAAAAAATGGTCTATCATTTATAATAAGTTTGGTGAAACGTTGAATCTTGGAGAGAATTACAGGAAATTCAAATGGAATTCACATGATTTAAGCAGAAAAAATGAGAGAAGACTTGGGATTTTACCGTCAAAAATGGAGGTTGATACAGGTTTCTTGATTAACGATGGGAATGAAACTCAAAATTGAATCGGACACTGATCAAGCGTCAAGAATGAGAATTTCATGACCAAACCTGTGGGATCAAAAGTTGTAGGGCCTGGGCGAGATGTTTGCTGGATTTCTTATTGGGTTTGGGGTTCGATTCCAGGATTTTTAATGCTGGGCATTGCCAGAAATTCATAAACCACAGAACCATCCTCATGGTATTAATCCCCAAATAGTGCCAGGGTTTTCAATATTGTGTATTCTGAGTAGCTATAAGGATGAAGATGAAAAGCTTACTGAAAATTGGTATTTCATGATGGTCAAGCAATGTCAAGCATCATATCTTCCAATGAATTTGCCATTTTTATGGGTACATCATTTTGGACATACCCAGATCATATTGCTGGTTGCATGTCATTTTATATTCCAATATGGTCCTTTATTTTCGTTGATGTTTAACCTCCGTGTTTGTTGATTAGACATCATCGTTTGTCCGTTTGTCGGCAAACCCTCTAGTGTCTAGTTTTTTCAGTTTTCCTAAACCCACATCTTGATAAATAGATCCACATGGTTAGTTTTGCAAGCCCACATCTATTTATTAGTTTTGCTAAACCCACAGGTTAGGATCCCGATGAAATCTTCCCATGTACATTCAAACCCACATCCCATCGAGACGCCAAAAATCGCATTTGATGATTCACCTGTGAAGAATCCGTGAGTGGTCATCTACCCCAAAGGTCTAGCTGATTGTAGCAAGCCCAAAAAAAGTCAAATCGTCCTGAAATAGTGATAAATATCATACAAATGGATAGATAAATCACCATTCTATCTTTTTGGTGTTTATCCATGTTTTCTTCGTTATATAATCATCCTATACTTGATGGTGGTTACTATTCCATCCTATACCCATGTTGCGTTATTCACCTGATGGATGGCCTTCGCTAGGAGCGGCTGCAGCACCGCGCACAGCTCGCAGCACGTGACGCTGCCGAGAAAGCAGCCAAGGCAGGTGGCACGACTCTCCCCACGGGATTTGCAACCTCCACAAGTTGAGAGATAACACGATATAACCCTCTGGTTATTTAACATAGCCATGGAAAATCACAATTTTTAATAGGTAAACCCAGGTAAACCATCTATAAATGGGCCATTTTCCATGGCTATGTTAAATAACCAGATGGTAACCCTAATGATAGCCATACAATGCCAGCCTTTTTGCGGGTTAGAATATCCGGGGTAAAGCTATTCAATTGAATCCTCAGATCCCCCTGATATGCCTAGATCCCCTATCAAATGGCTGGTCCTGAGATCCCTGACCCCATTGAATAGTGAGATATAGCTTTAAGACTAGGGCTTAAACTACGCAACATGAAGGTTTTAAGCACCAAAATTGGGATGAACCTGATATTGACACCAGAAAAATGCAATCTTTTCGGTCTTGAATTTCCGCACATTGGTTTACCAAGAAGTGACTTTGAAACTGCAAAAGCGAATTGAGGGTTCCCATGAACATCCCATTAAATCTCCAGTTTTCATGCAAAAAAAAATGCTGGCTCCACCAGTGGATGATGGTTTTCTCACAGTTCAAGTTGGGCAACTTGGGATAATTTCATTTAAAAAAACATGAAATTGGGGTATCTATGGGTTATATCCCCGTGATATTCCCATGAATATCCCTTGAAATCCGCATTTTGAATGGTGAAATCGCCATGAAGCACTTGTTTGATTGCTTCACACCCCAATGTCTTGTGCTTTTGCCACACGGTTTTGTTCAATACATACCATACATTACACTTTGATTGGTTCCACTTTGCTTTTGAGTGTTTTAAAGCCATTCTGATTCTTAAGTTTGCTGCTAAAGTCCCTGACGGCCTCTATGGCCAGTTGCTTCAAATCCCAATTTTGGTGACGTTTTGTGGTAAATCTCCAGCGTCTTTGCTCGTGCCCGGACAGGCCATTAGTTGATGTTGGTTGATGTTGGTTGCATCCTAAGTTATTGGTGACCACAGGCAGCCATTGATGACGGAAAGCCACAGGAAGCTTCACAGTCGGCCACTTGGCAATCCGAGATATCCGCATGGTCGGTCAAACCCGGGGGGGGGTGCAGTTGGCGTTCTTAGTGGCTACAACCATGGGACTCTTAAGAAGCTGGGATATCACATGGGTATAGGTTTACCAAACACATGTAAATAATGGGAGAGTGAGTTTATCCATTATTCTGTTTCCCATGCTTTTCCCAGTTTGTTCCCATTATATTCCCAGAGGATTGATTGGCTCAGAACTGCACCTCATCCATGCTAAGGCTGCACAGGCCGCTCAGGAAGCTGCAAAAGCCGCAGGCGTTGACAAGGAGAAGGCGACAGCTTCAGCTAGTCCCTGGATGGATTGAGAAGATCTTAATGCGAAGACAATTGTTTACAAAGTTGGGCACCCTAGATAGCTAAGTCAGTTTATAACTCCAATAACTATGGTTTATAGTACTTATAACTTATAGCTATACTTACTCTTGTTCATAAACCGACTTATAACTGGGGGGCCCACATTGTACTGTTTGTGAATATATCCCAGCGTTTGTGAATAGATCCCATTAAGGGAAAATCATAACATGAAAACCATGCTTTTCCCCATGAAATATTGGGGTCCTGCAAAATTTCCGACCAATCCAATGACTTGACACCAACAAAAATGAGGCGGAAAGAATCGGATTTGTAACTGTGTTATAGTTCACTTGCAATAATTGGGTTTGGCCAGAAGAATAGATTTAAGAACTACAACTTGGGAAAACCAAAATATAGAATCTAAGTGATTTCAGCTGCACCGGGAAACCCCCTCAAAACCACCCAAGAAAATGTAGTTTACGCAGCCAACAACAGTAGGGATGTTGAGTGACATTAACGATGAAAACGAGGATTTTACCGTAGTTTAGATTGAAGCACCAAAACTTGGGAAGAGACACGTGGGAAGGCAGGAAATCCTCGAAGCTTGCACTCTTTTATAGCTTGCTGGGTGGAAATGACCATTTTGCAGAGCTGAAATCGCTATCTCCTCCAGAACAACCGCTTCAGACGTAGGTCGTTGGGCAGATTAAACCTGTGACATTCAACGCGAAAAAATCAAAGTACCTTGACTCATGGAGGCTGAAGTAATGATACTTGATGGCTCATCCCACGGCTTTTAAAATGGGTTAGTTTACTTATATCACCCCGGTTTTTTGAGTGGATTAACTCTACTTGTCCCATTTATAATGTCTCATCCCACTTGCTAAATGGCTTATAATACCCCAGTTAATAAATGGGACAAGTAGAGTTAATCCACTAAAAAAATGGGGTGATATAAGTAAACTAACCCATTTTAAAAGGCCATGGGATGAGCCGGGAAATCCAGCCCCAGGCCGCCGAGCTCAGCGCGCTGCTGGCGGGTGAGGCGGCCGCAGAAGTGGCCAAGATCAGCCGGGATGAAGTGTGGCTAAGCTGCGCTGGTTGGTGGTCATGATATTCGGACATATTCTGGATGGTGGTTTCAAACATTTTTTATGTTCCATAATATATGGGATAATCCTTCCCATTTACTAATATTTTCAGAGGGGTTGAAACCACCAACCAGATAATTACAGGTTTGGAACATTTTCTATACCCCAATATACCCTGGTTTGGAACATGTTCTTTTCTGGTTGGTGGTTTGGAACATGTTTTTTTCCATGCTGGATATTATATGGTTGATTTGCATTAGTAGATTTTTGTAAAAATAAATCGATCTTAGTTTTGGGATACCCTTAACAAGAATGGAAACTAATAACTGCTTGGTGGTTTGGAACATGTTTTTCCATTCAGTTGGGAACAATCATCATCCCAACTGACGAAGTTCATCATTTTTCAGAGGGCTAGGTTGAAACAACCAAGCAGTAATGAGATATTGCAGATTGCTGGGATATTACATCATATAATCTATCAATATATTTGGAATATGATATCCTGGGAATCGAATATCTTGAAGCCAATAAATAGTCCCAACAGGAGATGAAATTTAGCAATAGTCTCCACTTTGTCCAGAGAAGTAGCCTAAAACCAAGCTGTGTAGCTGTTCTTGACTCTAGCCCCAGTGGATGATATTACATCCTTTCTTGGCAAAACCCCCCACAATTGCTAGAAAGATCTACAAGTTGGATGCTGTACCGTACCTTTTGGTAATCTAATCTGGCCACAGAATATCCCCATGGAGGGGACAGTTGGTATTCCCATCTTGGCCACTTATTCGGTGAGATGAAACGAATTCAAACGATGGTCGTCATTGTCAAAGCATCAATTTTATGGCTTCAACTCACCTTCCAGATGTTCTATGAATTCTTCAGATACTACAGTTTATAGTGGAAATTGTCCCCTTGATTCTTCGGTCGAAAACTGCGTTGTTGGTGTAACATGTCCATGAATCATGTTGTTCCCATCTTGGTAACGGTTGATGGTGCTGAGGCAGGAAGCGGCGATGGAAGCCAGCAAAGCTGCAGCTTGGGGCAGCAAATTCTGTGGGGCGATGCTGGAAAAACACCTGGTGAATGGTAGTTTTGAGATTTGACCAGCTCAAATAATATTCAAACCAACTGATGGATGACTTGCCGGAAATGATGGGTAGAACGATTGGTGCATAGAGGTTTAGTGCCTAATTTGTTTGCTAAGGGAAAGTGTTCCCAACAAAAATGGGTGTTAATGGATCGATTGTTTGCCACAAACGGACGAATTTACAGCAAGACTAGAGTGACTAGAGCCTTAACCAGCAAACATGTGACATAGTCGGCTTGTTTTCAGCTTTCGTTTGATATCTAAGCATGAACTTTTTTGCGGGGTGTCTCAGTTAGCCAGGGTCGGGAAAGGACTGAAAAGCCATATGGTGGTTGGCAACAGCTTCAACAGCCAACAGGGCCCTTGGATAGGCTGGTGTTATCCCAAATTTTGGGCATCCAACAGAGCCAGAGCCTTTCTCCCCACAACTTGTTGGTTGAGCCCCGAGGTTGTGAAGACTGGTGAAGATGCCAAGTTACCCAAAGAGAAGCTGGCCCAAGCCGCTGGAGAGGTAGGGATGGGACGGCGTTGAAAAAGATGGCGTTTTTGTTGAAAGTTTATGGGTTAGCTTTCAAAACTAGAAATGGATAATATACCATACAATTACCCAAGATATCCCAATTTTTTGATGGGGAAAATGAGGTTTACAACCCCTATTGACTTCGGTTTTCAGTGATCGACAGGCTGCCAGCAAAGCCGCGGTGGAGGCTGCGATCGCAGCAGGCGTGGGATCCATCACCGGAGGCTGCGATCGCACTTGGAGGATCATCCCACGAATCGTGGTTGTGGTTAGAGGCAGCCTACGGGGTCCCCAATTGGTGGGCTTATCCCATTTATGGTATAGAACTCTATGGTTACTACTAGGTTAACATTCGTGGGATCCTCCAAGTAGGACCGGCATGACATTGTGGATATGAAAGAACCAAGAAGCATGGTGGATGTGTTCAATAACATTTTACTTGCCAACCAGAGTGTTGATATGACTTACAGTCATGTCTACTCGCTTCAGATTCTTAATCAGAAAGGCTCCACTAGATTTAGGTCGGTAACGACATGTGTTTTCTTCCACGGCTTTGTTGCCCTTAGATCAACCTGGTGTCAGGTGTATCTGCAGATCGGGCCGCCGAGGAAGCTGGCAAGGCACGGAGGAAGCTGATTTTCACCATGCGGGGGTTGCAGATTTGTCCCCAGGCTTTCCTGGGGATGTGGCAATGGAAACTGTGCAGAAAGGGTGGTTCAAATTATTGAACATATCTGTGTCATATTTTCAAGTTACTTCATTGAGTTTTCCAAGTGGTGGATTTTGAAGCTGGTTGCTGATCTCGGATGCTGATCTCGGATGCTGTTGAGTCTTTGCAGCGCGAAAGGCCACGGCAGAAGCTGCCATGAGAGTTGGCATCTCTGAGCAGCCGCCTGGTGTGATTCAGATAGGTTGCTTCCCATGGTTATTTTTGGAAAAGTACTGTAAATTCTCATATACTAACGTACATAGTATTGGTGATTATTGGGATTATCATATTCTATATATATATATATACGAATGTTTGATACCTCTATTGGTGATCAGTGATGGTTTATAATTAGCAGATAATTAGCTTTACCACATTAAGCATGAAAATTGTGCTGGGCTACTTCTACTTCTCACCAAATAAGCTGCGCCACAGAGCTCCCTCAATAATTCAGGAACGCTGCCAAGTTGGCTGCTGCAGCCGCTGGGCAGGTAGCTGGGTTCCCATTAAACTCAGGGGTTCTTTGGGTCCACAGGGGGTGAACTTTCCGGACCATCCCAACTATCCCCTGGGATATTTGTTGCCATGTTGATGGGGCATTGGCGAATGACCTGGTGCTTTAGCAATTGGCCATGACCAGTTTGTTGCGGATCTAGAAATGGGTGTGCTTCCTTTTCAGTCAAATATGGCTGACTGTGGCTGACTTGAAATGGGTTTTCTGCAAACTCACAGAGGCTGCTCTTGTAACTCTTGTATTGGTGATGCTTGGAATGATGTAGCTGCTTCAGCCTTTGATAGTCAAGGTCCCTCCCATGAGTGTTGGCTTACTCCGTGAGGACTAGTTCATGATGTCCCCAGAACTATAGAATTCACCCAGTTAACCAACTTAGCCATGAATCAGCGATCCCATGAAATTCACCATTCGACAGTGGGTTAGATCACCAGGGGCTCCACAGGCGGCCCAAAGCATGCTTGGCAGCAGCGGGGCAGCGGCGGCTGCAGCTGCAGCGGCAGCAAAGGCGGCAGGGCTTCAGCAGGACCAGCAAGATGGTTTCATATCTACATGTATCATGTATCTATTGACATTTATCTATCTATATATATATACACGTATAACCGTATAACTATACATATTCTATACATGAACAAAATTATATATATAATATATATTCTATATATATTCTATATATATATATATATTCTATATATATATCTTTATATATATATGTATTATACACTGTTTCTGCGTGTTTCTGTGTATTTCTGTGTAATGTCAAGTTAGGATTAATAAATCCCGCGGTATTAATCAACCCCCTCTGCCCATTTTTTTTTTGTAATTAAAAAAAAGGTGGTCCCCCAGGATTAATAAACCCTTTGGCTGGGACATGATTAATCAACCCCCTGTGCTGAAATCCATTTTTTAATCCAAAATTCTTGATAAAAATCATCACCCTGGACGTGAATCTAATGAAATCCATTAGAATCTGATGGGATTCATGAGGTTTTAGGACTTAAATCTTATGAAATCCAGTGGGGTCTGATGGGATTCATGAGATTTTAAGTATCAAATCTAATTAATCCAATGGAATTCTATGATGATCTTATTGACTCAAGCCATATCCAATTTTTTATGGTTCAGAGTGCTTATTATTAACGGGGGATCAAGAAAATGACCTACAAGGTAGAGTTCTGACCTTCTGGAGGGGGGGGGAGAGGGTTGATTAGTCCGATGTTGCCATTATATATTTACATACAGACATGCCAGTGTCGAAATGTTGGGTCATTGTTTCTAATTTTTTGTTACACCTCAGAAGGCCATTGTTTACCTCTTGGGATGCCTTAATGTGACTGTCCCTACCGACTGCGAATCGCCAAGCGTTTCTTGTCAGTCTTGAAAGGATGTGTGTTAGCTTAGGGGACCCTGAAACCTTACCTGTTCTAGTTTATAGAGGTCTACAACATACAAAAGTACCATCATCAAGATCATTTGTGTTTCCCGTTTTTCCGATGGAGACCCCTACTGAAACCAATGTCGTGCCAACTCTTCCACCGTTTCAGGAGGAGGCGGCCGAGGCGGCTGTGAAGGCCGCTGCTACTGCGGTGCAGCAGCAAGCATTGCCCACGGACGCCTGGATGTAGATGTGATCATGTTCCAGGGAGATTCCCGATATGTCTTTCAATGTTTTTGGGGATGTGGCCAGAAGCAAAGTGCAGATGACTAATGTGATAAAATGACATATACATTATACATATACATATATATATTGTAAAAACTCCTGCAGTAAAACCATGTATTGTATATATCATCGATCTGCCCGATAGCGTTGGTTCAAAAGGACTGAGAGCTGAACGGATTGTGGTTTAGCCCCATTATAGTTTATACTATAT
>Ga0126342_10007746_pt1 | contig 19226 bp, 16 predicted proteins | sample Cyp1metagenome_FD_92528 | JGI IMG/M metagenome (GOLD analysis project Ga0126342, IMG submission 92528) | Coral microbial communities from Lord Howe Island, Old Settlement Bay, Australia - Cyphastrea 1 metagenome | ecosystem: Host-associated > Invertebrates > Cnidaria > Coral ... | reverse complement strand
TAAATCCCAATCAATCCCCATAAAAACCGATTAAATCCCAATCAATCTCCATAAAGCCGATTAAATCCCAATCAATCTCCATAAAGCCGATTAAATCCCAATCAATCTCCATAAAGCCGATTAAATCCCAATCAATCCCCATAGAAACCGATGAAATCCCAATCAACCTCCATAAAACCGATGAAATCCCAATCAATCTCCATAAAACCGATTAAATCCCAATCAATCTCCATAAAGCCGATTAAATCCCAATCAATCCCCATAAAAACCGATGAAATCCCAATCAATCTCCATAAAGCCGATTAAATCCCAATCAATCCCCATAAAAACCGATTAAATCCCAATCAATCTCCATAAAGCCGATTAAATCCCAATCAATCCCCATAAAAACCGATGATATCCCAATCAATCTCCATAAAACCGATGAAATCCCAATCAATCTCCATACAAGCGATGAAATCCCAATCAATCTCCATAAAACCGATGAAATCCCAATCAATCAATCTCCATAAAATCGATGAAATCCCAATCAATCTCCATAAAGCCGATTAAATCCCAATCAATCTCCATAAAAGCCGATGAAATCCCAATCAATCTCCATAAAACCGATGAAATCCCAATCAATCTCCATAAAACCGATTAAATCCCAATCAATCTCCATAAAGCCGATGAAATCCCAATCAATCTCCATAAAACCGATTAAATCCCAATCAATCTCCATAAAACCGATTAAATCCCAATCAATCTCCATAAAGCCGATTAAATCCCAATCAATCTCCATAAAGCCGATTAAATCCCAATCAATCTCCATAAATCTGCGTAAATCCAAGGATCGGCGCGCTCGGCGGGCGCCGGCCGGGCTTGGCTTTCGTGCGGGGAGCGATGGGGTCTCGAAGGGCCTGGGATCCGGCCCAGTCAAGGTGAGTTCATGTTGGCTACAATTAGTTAATGCATGTTAATGCGGTTAGAAGAATAGTTGATGGGTTATATTATATATATTATATTTACAGCGTTGGTTGTGATGATCATAGAGTTATAACAATAGTTAATGGGTTTTGAAATTAAAGGGTGAGGTCTGCTTTGGAAAAAAACATAGGAACATGGTGATTAAGCGCAAGAAATACGGATTTCGTGGGATTTATAGCTGGTTTATGGTAGCCAAGTTTACGCACATAACTTGGTTAACTAGGGTTTATGGGGGATGTAACAAACTAGCTCATTCATGGGTGAAACTAAACCAACAAAGATTACCGGGGGGCCTCAGCTTGTAAGGGCTGATTGACCAGCAACAGCCACGAATATGGGCAACATTTTCCATCTAATTATGTGCATGGCAAATTGGTTAGAATCAAGTTCAAGCTTATAAATGATCCAAATGTAAGCATACATTATATGTGCAAACATCTTTACTTGTAAATTGGTTGGGGCATTTGCTGATTACTGGGCAATCGTCCTGTAGGAACTTTACTTCAAAAACATGGCTGGAGATGAAGTTTCCATGCCATGTTTGGACAGCATTTGCTTCGCAAATAGCATTATAGCATTTAGCTCGTCATAAGCTATAATTATCAACGCGAAATCGGAAATGGGTTTTACCCTCTAGTAGAAGCTATATAACAGGGTTAGCCGAAAGATCCAAACTCCTAATGGATCGAACGAAACATGGGTGACTTTCCACATCTTTGTCATTTACTGCAGGGCACAAACAAAAAGACATCGTTTAAGCAGAAAAACGTCGGGCTTTCATGAGATTTCAGTAGCAACAAGTAGTGGTTTAATCCAAGCTACTGAGATTTTGGCAAGACAAAGTTGGCATTCAAGCAGTATATAGTACATATATATATATATTAATATACATATATGGGACTTCTAGCGCAAGAAAACTTGGCAATTTTCCGATACATCATGGAAAGGGTGTTTCAACCATCTGGACATTGGGATGAAACCTACCCAATTGAGGATTCCACCGGCAACAAATTGCTTACCAAAGATAGTGCTGGAAAATCGCCTGTGACGACGGGCTTGGCGATTTCCCAATGACAGGACAGGCAGCTGCAGTGCAAAGTTTCCCCGGTTGTGGCCAAACACAGGGCTGCAATTGACTCATAAATTAGCAGGGTCCCCTGAGCTTAAGCTTGGTCGATTCATAAACCGGGTGATATCACTCAACAATAATTGGTGTGTGCAACCGCTGGATATGTTCAAAGGAAGTTTAGCTAGAAAACTTCAGTGTTCATGGTAAGCATTATCATGTCAACTCCATGATCAAGTAGTGGGGAGGTGAAAGAGCCCGAGAGCGTGTAAACTCACGGGTGAAAACACTCTCAGGCGCGAAACCCTGTGTTTTTGTCGGTGGGGTTGCGAGAGTAGGTTCTGGTCGGCAAAAAGTGCGCGAGCCTTCCAGGGAGAGCTCGATTTGCTCTTCAAAAATATGAAAAGAAGTAAGTAAGCCAAAAACGGGATAAACACTAAAAACCGTGCCCATCAGCAATCAAACGCGGCAAGGGGACTCCCCCTGAAACTGTAAGTTTTACTGGGAAAATAATCCACTGCCATGTTTACCTATCGGAGGGTAACTCCAATGGTTGCTGAGTATCGGTTGCATATCTCTCGGTGGCTGGGTTAGTTGTAGAGGCTGGTGATGGACAAGACAGAATACACCACAATAGCATTAGCTATGAGCAAAAACAATAGCAATAACATACTGCGCCATACTATACCTTACACATATCATAAAAAGGGTGTTCCTGAAAAGTGGGGGTATCCACTTAATTCACCATTGCAGGTTATTTTACTGTTAAACACCATGGATTTTGGGCACCACAATGTTCAGAAATCCCGATATATGTCAATCCATGTCAATATCTTTGGTTTTCCGACACTTCTTCATTTCAAAGCCGCTCTTGGGCCTGGGTTGCGCCGTCACTTGTGACCAGTTTCAAATCTTTAGCATTCCAATTTGCAACCACACCCATGACATCCAGCCGCAAAGCCAGCTTGCTGCCCAGAGGCTTTGTTTAAGGCAGCCTTCAAGTGTGGTTGCAATTCGTTTCGCGCGTATCTGCTGCGGACCACAACATGCAACCTCAGACGTTACAGAATCAACAGCATGCAATTCTCAATTCACACAGTTGCTATCTTTGGGTAGTTGGTGTAACATAACTATGGAAAAATGGCCCATTTGTCCATAATGTACTCATTACACTAAAAATGGTAGTTTCCATAACTATCTTAAATCACCGGCGGGTAAACTCCTTTTGAAGGTTTCCTAAAATGGGGGACAGCATAATTTGGGATTGTTCCGTTTCCTGGGTAGACAATTGCTTTTTGGGTCACCCGTTTCAGGAAAACCAATTCTCGTTGGTTCAAATGTCAGCGATTCATGGGGAATGAATTTATCCACAGCTGGGGGACCAGGCTGGATTGATCCATAGCCACATGGATTAGAGAACTTTCACTATAAGCAAACTCAGAAAAAACAGTGGAGATACTGTGGATGCAAGAAATCCTACACCAATTGATGCTGTATCCCATTATTTATCATGTGTCAACCTTTTGGTGGTGCAGGATTTCCTCCATCCACAGTATTTCAGCAACTCTCAGCGATTCGGACGGCCAGGAACACGCATGCACCAAAGTTCTTGGTCTCGCTGGAGGGAGGTCGTTCTTAATCCCGGGTAGTTAGCCTCCTACTTGGACAAAAAACACCCACATGTGTTCTAAATTACACTTATTGTCGCTGACCAGTTGCTACCATCCGGCAATCAAACATCGCAAGTTCATCAACCACGCGGCCCCCCACTGAATCGATGCCTAAGGTGCACACCCAAATACTCAGGTTGTCATTTGTATTTATTTATACAAAATTATATCCAACTCAATCCCATCAAGTCATATTCAGTCCCATGTAATCCTATGAAATCCTCATGAAATCTTCTTAAATCAACATGATTCCCTACTAAATCTACATAAAATCCTAGGGCCAGGCTGTCATCAAGCAGCCATTGCAGGGGACAGTTCTGCCTGCTGAGACTATTAATTCCTTCATGAAATCTCCATTCATCCTTGAAAAAACCGACATGAAATCAATGACATCCTATAAAATATCACCATAGAAAATCCTCATGAAATCCCTTTGAATCCCCATAAAATCTCCATGGACATCCGAATAAACCACCATAGAAATCCTACCAGTAGTGCCGCACAATTCGGTGGCGGAAGTTTCAAAAATAGGAAACCTATAGGAGAGGTTGGTTGCTGTGAATCACGGATGGCAGAACGAATCCACGGATGGACCCAAAGGTGGTTGGAGTTGTGTTTTTTTGGAATGGTTGCAATGGTTCAGTGGTCACCTGGTCAGTCACCTCACCCACAACTGCTGGATGTAGTGTGGTGTTGTGCAGCTGTAGTTGTAGTTGAAGTGTAGTGGAGTTGTAGTTGTGGTGTAGTGTAGTTGCAGTTGCATTTGTAATGAGTGTGGTGTAATGAATCGGCCCCGCGGGAAATGATTACAATTAGGTGGTGTAATGAGTGTAGTGTAATGTAGCGTAGAGTAATGTAATGTAGTGTACTCTAGTGTAGTATAGTGTAAAGTTAGTTGCGTAGTTGTAGTTGTAGCTGTAGTTGTACTTAGTGTAGGGTAGTGTGGTGTGGTGTAGTGTGGTGTAGGGTAGTGCAGTGTAATGTAATCAGTGTAGTGTAGCGTTATGTAGTTGTAGTTGTAGTTGTAGTTAGTGTGTGTAGTGTCATGTAGTGCAATGTATTTAGTGTAGTTGTAGTGTACTTGAGTGTAGTGTAGTGGAGTGTAGTGTAATGTAATTAGTGTAGTGCAATGTATTTGGTGTAGTTGTAGTTGTAGTTGTAGATGTAATTAGTGCAGGGTGCTGTGTACATTTTGACTTCCACATGTGCTTCGCGCCACATCGGCGTGCAATTTTCCATCTCCGCACCCGCCGCTTTAGCGAGCCTACTTTTCGACCCTCCGGAGACACAAATCATTGGAAACACACAGTGTTTCGCGACTTTCCTTCCTTTTTCGCGTCCTGTATCTTCTTTCGTCTGACTCTTTCTTCTGACTCTTTCTCTTCTCTTCTCTGATCTTCTCTCTTCTTCTCTAGTCTTCTCTTCTCTTCTCCTCTCTTCTCTTCTCTGACTCTTCCCACCTCTGCTTTTCCATCTGTCCATATTGTCGGAAGTTTGACTTCTAAACTTCCTTCGATAAAATCACCATGGTTAAATCACGTTAAATCCCCATTACATCTCCATTACATCCCATCAAACTAGCTATATCAACTATGAACTCCCCTGAAATCATATTAAATCACCATAGAAATCATGGCTAAATCCCCGTGACATCATATATATGAAATCGGCAAAATCCCTCCAAGCAACGGCTTCAGCACCTCTTCAGGGACGTCTGGCACGGCCTCGTAGGCGTCGCCGCCCAGTTGGATCTTGGCGTTTTCCAACTCGTTTTGCAGATCACCTGGGCATCAAAATGGGCGATTTCCATGGGATTTCCATGGGGTTTTGGTGGAGCTTTCAAGGACATTTCATGGACATTGAGGATTTCATGGTGATTTAATGGGGATTCTTGGGTTGATATAGCTAGTTTACTGGGATGAAATGAAGAAATGGGGATGCAATGGGAATTTCATGCGGATTTAATGGGACTTCATGGGATGTATTTCAGTTTCATGGGGATTTCATGGGGATTCTATTATTCTTTCATTGACAGTAGCATATTGTCATACAAGGACCGTAAAACCAATCTTCGAAGCCATCGGGGCCGGAAGGATATTTATAGGCCGCTAGGCTGCTAGGCCGCTAGGCCCTACACTTATTCACTCGGCCTTCTGCACTTTCACACAAGGAAATTCACATCCCGAATCCCAATCTCCGTTGCACTTGAAATTCATTGCAGACTATTGAAAGGGGAAGAAAAGAGGAAGAACACATTTACGCCCTTCAGTGCAAGGCACCCAAAAAAGTAAACAACTCCTTCCCGGGTCCTTCCCCTCAGCACTTTGACCGCATTTTACACGGAGGACGTTCCTAGGTCACCCGACCACGCTATGAGAAAACTCCAAAATTCTGTCAGGGCCATGTAAAATGAGGTCTCAGATCATGATCCCGAAAGATGTTGGAGCAGAAGTGCTGGCCATAACATAAGGACCATGGAAAGTCAGTAGCACAGAGCCACATAGCATTCAATTTAAACATCATGAAGCCGTTGAATTTTAGGGATATAACCAGTAGATCCAATCATAGATCGTCTCCCATCGGGGTTTATGGTTGTGGATACCCCTAGCAGCCCTGGGATGATGTTGATCATACCGCAGCCCAACATTCCAACATTGCTTGCGACGGTGACCATGATGACCCTCTCGGAACCCATTAAAAGACCGGATCCAAGACGCGCAAACGATTTAAGAAGGACCCGATCACATTGCCATTAAAAGACCCCTCCGATCCTGCGGCATGGCGGATGGCGGTGCACACCGAGTGCCATGGTGCACCATGATGAAGTGCCGAAGACATTTTGGCCCTCAAAAATGCAATTTTTACATGGCCAATCTTAGATACCCTGGAAAAAACAAATGACAAACTCTTAGCTGGTGAAAGTAGATAATCCCATTGATACCAAAGACTAAAGGATTAGTTTCTACCCATCCAAGATTGACCTAGTTTATCCTAGTTTACCCTCAAAAAATGCAATTTTCAATGGGAAGAATGATGATGTGAGGAGCTTTCCGGCAACCAGGTCGATTTGGCGATCTCAACTCTCAACATTTGTGAACCCAACTCCAAGTAGGAGAGCCCCAAACAAATATGTGGAATTTGGTGTCATTGAAAAACACTGAATGATAGTGAATATAGTATCATATTAATGGAATTTATGTAGAATATTCTGAATACTAGTGATCCAAGAATAATGATCATTGGATGTGGATAACATTCTGAAAAACTAGTCATCCAATGATGTCCAATGATCACTTTCCGGCATCTTTTGAGGTGAAAGCTGCTATCATCACATAAGTTTAGGGACATCACACCAACCACATCACCACATCATTCCAGCAGTGATGCAGGCGAAAGTCGGACAACAATCGGCCAAATCTTTTAGGTTCTAATCGTCAACCAACCACAATTCGTTGATGGTAACCCGAAAACAACAGCGCATTTTACCGTGATTTAAGTGGGATTTTCATGGATGTTCATTTTCCAGCCTTTTTTGGGCAGAAAGAACACCTTTTTTTTCTCCAACCCAACTCACCCAGGTCACCCCGGTCACCCAGGTCGCCGTGTCGCCACGGCGGCTCCTTGAGCCATTCGTTCAGAAACGGACCAGTAGCCGTGGATTTCAAATTCCCCTTCGCTTCTTTGCTTCCTGGGGATGGCTAGCTGGATGGTTTTCATGGGAAAATCCGAGAGAAAAATGGATGATTACTGTTGGTAATTAGCCAAATTTGGACTTGGGGTGAAGTTCGGGTGCCTTGTACAATAGATGCCAACTTAGCCCTTGAGTGGTATAGCCCAAAAAGACCGAAGCCGTTATGGTGGCATCACCTTTGTGGGCTGGTTCCCCGCAACCTAACGGTTCCGTTAACGTTTGGGAGATAGCATCCAGTCTCTCGTCAAGCTGCACTACATCCAGTAGGCTCTTCGCTTCTTCGTGTTTTTCGAAGGTGGCATACGCCTGAAGGCACAGCGATACGGCAACGCACGGAGCCGCAGCAGCAGAATTTGGTGAAACATGGGGATTTAAGTATTCCAAAAAGGCATTTGACTTTGTTTGGGTTGACCCGGAAATGGATGACCCTAAGGGATGGACATAAAGCATTAGACATACATCAAATATATATATATAAATAATTTACATAATATGTAAAATGATAATGACATACAATGATATATGATGAACAATGATGAGAAGCTATAGGAATTGGGGGTGTGCGAGTCTTGGACAAATTCACATGTTAAGTCGGGAAAAAACACTGCCTTAGCCCCTTTATGGGGATCTCTCGGGCAGCCCAAACTCACTGATTTAAAGGCATTCTTTTTGGAGTAAATTGCATTGTTGGCTTATCCCTCATTTTCAGTCTCACCCACCTCATATTTTTGAGTGTATCCCCACGAAACTCAGCATGCGCGCCATCCATACCATCTCCCTCATTGAGCATTGGGGGTGGGATGATTGGGATGATCTATCCTCATGGTTAATTTCTGGTAAGATTGGTGATGCTTTATGAATCCTGTCCCCCATTGTATGGCCCCAAAGATGTGATTTCATCCCCTACTAAACCATGGTTTCTGGGGGTGTATACTCGGAAGGGGGGAAGGGATTCATAACGCATCATGAAAATTTCAACAGAAATTCAACATCAAGTTTTTCAACATCAAGAACTGTTGGTATTTGTACCACATTGAATTCTTGGCCATTACCGCAGTAATGAGGCACCTTGGATCGACGTTCGCCAGGCAGACGTTCCTAGCGTTGGTTCTTCAGTGCCAGGAGTCGAGGTTTTCAATTAATCGAAAGCTGCATGTAGTTGAAGAGTATAACCTCCTATCATCAACGGGGTTATGGGTTTAATTGTGTTTAATTCACACTCAACTATTGATATCTCACAAAAGAATGTAGAGTAATAGCAAACTCCCCAGATACACAAGTTGGACACCTGGAATTTATGACGGTTTGGATCATCTGTGTCGCATCCTAAAGGGACATAGCTGGCATCTTGTCGGAGACTTTCCGGCATCATTTTTTTTTGGGGGTTGCATCGGGTTACAACAAACTGTATGATGTGGTAAACCCCCCCAAAAAAACAATCCCCAATTTATATCAATTTTTGTGGGTGATATAAACAATCCCCAGATGGTGGTTGTTTATGGGATTGGCGTGAAACCACATTATATGTTTGTGTATAACCCATGTAACTTAACTACAGTTACTATAGTCTTAATCTGTTTTAATCACCAATGAACCCCAGCTATTCTACATTATTCCCATATCTAAAAGATAAAGTTGTACTAGCCCGGTTTACTAAAACATCCTGGTTGAGTATTGGATCTCGCAACCCAGATGGTTAGACCATCACCATGTTTTAAAAAGGCTTTCATGGGAAGAACTATGATACAGCATCAACTTAGAGCGTCGCCCATTTTGACACGCATTTAAATGTGTATTTTTCTATTGCCATAGCTGATTATTGGGACATGAAGCTGCCTGGGTGAAGCCATTACACCTTTCCTTGGGCAAATATGACTAGCAATTCGTCCATAGAGAACAAACAAATTTGTGTTGTCCGCAACTTACTGAACGGTGTCTAGTTGATACACAAGTTGAACATTTCTTACATCAACTGGTATGAGTCAAGTTGTTGGGGTGCCTGTTGGCCCACAAAAGGTTGGTCTTTTGTAGGATCTATTTTGAGGGGTCAGATTTGACCAGTAATATCCCGCAATGCTGCCATGAGCAAAGGAAACCTAACGATCGGTGAGTATGAAGACTACTTGCAGGCTGAAACACTCTTGTGTCATATTCAAGCAAGGGCTGCAGAAGACACATGTGATGTGGTTAATCCAATATGTCATAAACTATCATCAATTTTCCCGAACATGAGTAGTATAAACATGAATAAACAATCCCCAGCTGGTGGCCTAACTGGTTTTTTCACATTACATGTGTAGTGTCGCCCTGGACAAATGAACCTTAACTGATTCATGAGAAAAGGGTACCCCCAGAAAGTCATTGCATCCAAAGGTGCGATTCAAAATCTGTTAAAACTCAAGATGTTTACCAACCCATTCGCAAGGTCTGATCTCTACACCACACATTTCACCGGAAGAGCATGGTTGCTCCCAACACGGGCAGAATATGGGGTGACAAAGAGGTCAATGATAAATTTTCCCGCGTTGTGGCTAACATTTACCACGGGCAAAAACCAACCTTGATCATCTTGGATGATATTTTCTGATCTTGAATCATGGCCAATCTTAGGACACTATGCAAAAAATAACAAATTCTTAGCTGGTGAACGTAGAAAATCCCATTGATACCAAAGGACTAAAGGATTAGTTTCTACCCATCTAGGATTGACCTAGGAATGCTATTCTTCTGGATGATTTCCTACCGAGTCCTCTTTTGTGATTTGACCGAAACGCCACAGCTGAATGCGTCGCCGAGAGGCAAAATCTTCCAGACGGCCGCCATAGATCGTCATCCATTCACTCAACTCTTCCGCCTCGAAGGGCTGGGTGATAAGGGGCTGGAACCTGGAAGTGATTCATACACCATGTAGAAACAATGATATAGATCACAATATATATATAATGTGCTTGTACAAAATAGTATATATATATATGTACATAGATATAGAGTTATATTTTATATTAAACGATATAAACTTACATATGACCTGTATCTATATGTATGACATACCTGACATGTACATATGTATGTATGTATGTATGTATGTCTGTATGTAGCGATGTATCTATGTATCTATGTATCTATATGTATGGTATACACAAAACACGATACATATGAATAATATGTCTACAAGCAAACATGTATGCGATCTTATACACACGACAGTAAGTAAATTCTACATGTATAAAACATATAATATAGAGAATCTGTATACATGATATGTCTATGTATGTCTATATATGATATACAATATGTGTGTGGATATTCTAATAATTGGCTTTTGCTGTGGTTTCCATCTTACTGGGATGCACCCAGGAATGTGTACATTAACATGGAAAACCCATAAACATCCGCCATTTATTTACCATTTTTCAATTGTTTTTCCGTATCTTTTTGTATGTTTTCCCTAATCCTAAGAATCACTCAAAATCCTGGCCCGACTCAAAAATCCTGGCAATGACTGGACATTTTTCTATTTTACACATCCGATTCTCGGTGAACACCCTGGGGTTGTCCAGAAATGTGGGATTTACCACAGAATTACAGGTGGAAGTTGGTGGAACTCCCCGTCGCCGCCGAGTGTCGTCGACTTCAGAGTCGCTGGGGAGATCTGTGAGCCACAGCTGCTTGCTCTTGGCGGAATTCACATTGCACACACCAGCACCTGGCTGTGGATAAACCTCAAAACCTTTGGGGATACATAAAGATGTGGACATGCAATGGTTTTCTGCAGAGAATGATCTACCTTCATGGTGGTTTTTCCACATCTTTCCGGGAGGGCAAATGCTTCTGTTGATGTTTTGCACATGAGCTTCACATGATTCTTGTTGGAGGGGTCGCAATCAGCGTGTTTAATCTTAGATGTCTTAGATATGTTGTGCGAAATATATCATGACTGTAGCTGGGTAGTAGCAATTCCTTTTTTTTTAACACCCATTTGTGGCAACAAGTTGAGTTCATCCCATCCCCCTGAAAACAATTATGCACAGGTGCGTGCAACCAACACTTTATTCCTTGTTCCCTTGGACATCTGAAGCTGCGAACCAAAGAACCCAACTGTATGAGTTCGTCGACGTAAAACCTCAATGGGGGGCTGCGTCGCCGAAAAAACGGGGGATGAATGGGGTAACATACTTCATCACGCCTCAGACTGCAGGGGTCATCGCCACAACCATACCCATGGGTGCGAGAAAAAACGACTTTGTTTGGAGCAACTGTGACACAGTCAGTTGGATTTCATGTTTCAACATGACCGAATTGACTTGTGTCCAACCATGTTTCACAGAATGTCCAAACCCAATCAAATCATGATTGCCACCACTGGTGTATTTACAACGTAGTTACGGATAACTCATAGTATCTTACACTCCCATCAAAATCTTCATGGCATCATGGCGGATATCCACTTTCCAAACATTGGCCAGGAACACTTCTGTTTTCATGTCCTCCTCCTCTTGCCATTCGGCCTCTGCCGGATCCGCTGCTTCGACCGGAGCGGCCACATCCGAAGCCTCGTGGCCATCTTTATCCCAATCAGTTTCTTCGCTCTTGGTCCAATCATCATTTTCGGCCCAGTTGGCCCAGTCTCCATCATCATTCTGATCATGCGCCTCGTACCCATCCCACCTTGGAAGCGATCTAAGGGCCACCAACACTCACTAACAGAAAGCAAACATAAAAACATTCCCAGTTGATTCCCCATTTCTTGTGGGTTAACCAATGGACAAAAATATCACGTCATAAAAAATCATCTTCAGCCCAAATCACTGGGCTTCCTCAGCCTCAGGTTCCTCAGGCTCTTCAAGCTCTTCAGGCCCCCCAGGCTCCTCAGGCTCCTCAGCCTGCTCAGCCTCTGCTGGTTCTTCCCAATCTTCTTCCCAATTCTCCCAGTCATCCCATTGCTCTGGCTCTGCCCATTCTTCCGCCGGCTCAACCGGCTTGGGCTGAACCTGGGACAGAACAATAAACCAGCGAAAAACATGAGTTCCCCAATCCTAGTGGTTTTATCCAACGTCATGAGTTAAGAACAGGCTGTGGTGAGCTGGGATGAAGGAACCGGCTACATGCCCGAATGAAGAATATGGCAAGATGAAGATAGATAGATTGGAAAGAAAGGACAAAAGAGAAAAAACAAAAACAACAGGGGAAAAACAACTAGAATAGAATAGGGAAACATAGCACATAAAGAAGTGAGAAAAAGTGTTATATGGTGTGGTTTGAGAACTTTCACTGCCATTGCAGGCACCCCAGCAAAACATTTTCTGACGGCTGGATGTTGAAAAGCCGTCCCACCAAGAAATTTGATGTTTGCATATGCATTGTAAATTCCAAGCATCGACGCGGTCTAGACTGCTACAGCCACCATGCACAGCTGTTGCCCGCTGGATGTTGAAAAGAGTTGGCCGGAACAAAAACTTTACATATTTGCATGCCATGCAAACGCAAGTGCAAAACCTTGATCGACACCTCAACCTGCACATGCACACCTGATGCCACTGTGAATGTGTTAGTTATTTTGGTTTTCAACATGTTTCTAGGCATTTCCGGAAATAAAAAATAGAAATTAGATGTTGAAAACAGCTTTGACAATGTGCCTCTCCAGGAATCCAGAAGTCCATCGGTTCGCCATCCTTCTTTCCGGAAATAAAAATGGAAATTAGATGCTTGAAAACATTCAGTGATTGAGTGTCAGCGGCCTTCAATCAAAAGGATGATGCACCTGAAGGTGTAGTAGCCTTTCGTTTGTTTTCGTTTGCCGGCAGTTACCCCTGCAACCAGTTGGCCAGACCAATCTTTGTCTCACATGTGTATTCTGCTCTGTGGCTTCGTGACAAGTAAAAAACCATTAAGTAAACTTGCATAATGTGTCACAGCGCCTTGGCTGCCAGAATCATCGATTGCTTTTCTCGCAGCACCTTGACAAAAGCTATCACTAGCAGTTCATGGCACGTACGCATATCACTGCTTTGAACGGATTTACTAAACCAACAAGACATCAACAATATAACCTTTACCGGCCTTCATTACGCGTCGTGGAAGGTTTCGCACTGGTTGTCTCAGCGGTGCTTTTCTTTGTCGGTTGAACTCCTCTCAACATTATGGCATGCCTTCCTCGAACTCGTTTCACTGCAGTGAGGAAAGAAGAATCTATCGAATGTTATCAAGTACGCTTGCAGATATCAAATGTTCATCAGTGCACGCTTCTGGTCTACTTCCACCAAATTGTTCCAAGCTGTTCAAGTAGCATATATATGAATATATCACCAGTGGCTGGTAACGGTGGTGGTGGTAGTGGTGGTAGTGCAGGCCATTTTGCCAAGCCTGGCCGCTTGAAAGTAACGGTGTTAACCGAGACTCTGAAAGTGTGGCATCACAGTATTGCACGCCTGGCTACATCTTGGAAGACTTCAGAATTGCAGTGGTCCATCTGCTTTTTTAAACATGGCTGACTGGCTATCAAAAGAATTCAAAAAGATCACTTCCTCCTGGAGCAGATGGCCAAGGTGGCACGTCCGGAACTCCTGATGCATGCTGCATTTCTTGACGTCTTTTCAATGTGCAATCAATATGTTCGAGACATCTTGGAAGACTTGCCGCTGTGATTCCTATGCGTTGCCAAGTCTGTGGATAGCGTGTCTGAGAGTAGCGCTCACCTTGGTTCATGGCTGATGAGCTTTGAGTTTTCCAGCTTCCGCGCTTGATGTCTCGTCGGGACCAGGCCGGTGTGTTGCGCTATGGTGCAATTCTATGATGCTTTCAGGAGCAATCCAACCGAGGACCTTGGTTGATTTGTATATGCAGACCGCAGACCTAGATTCTAAGGAGCAAAACAGCAACGTCACAAATGATAATTTGAGCCCTCAACCGTGGACAATCGGTTATAGGAAGCTTCGGTCGTCAGGGCCATGTACCCTGTCGGTTGTCTTCCTCCTTGGGTGCAAAAGAAATCAAAATGAAGAAAATAAACTCTCAAGCAACTCAGTGCGCTGCTGTGACAGGTAACGTACTCATCCAGCAACCGTTCCAGGTACTGTTTGGTCAAGTGGTTTGGGACCTTCCCCACAGACCACATAGCTGTCCGTGGGCAATGCTATTGACGGTCGCGAGTATGTCACTTGCATGCAAAAGAGAAATGGAGCAATGTGTTTATTAACATCAATCACATCTTGAACTGCTTTGAGAAACCTGTCGTATGGCAATTTCGCTCCGCAGCGGAACATGTGCCCGTGCATTGAATGAAGACACGTGTTGATTCTGGCAACTTATGACATGACTACATACTGATTCGACAGCCCTTCCAACAATTGAACGCCTGACCAATGTTGAGCCAAAAGTTCATTCATCCCTGAGAAGAAACAGATTTCAAACGGTGTGCTTTGCGCATCGAAAGCTTTTCTGTTTTTGACACAGCTGAAACAATTTTGAAATGCGGTAATCTTTTGCGTCGTCCATCCTGTGATATCGAAGGCAGATCCTAAAGCATTGAGGACATATCGAAATTGCCAAGCTGTTGTCCTCTTCTCTACGAGTTGTTCTCTTCGGCTTAGAGTGCAGCCTCTTTTCGGAGTGCAGCCTCTGACATCCACTCTGCAAGACTTGGCTTCTTTGCCGCCTTCTTTGCGGCATTCTTGGCCGCTGGCTTCTTTGCCGCCTTCTTGCAAGCCTCCTTGACTTGGCCCGGCATTGGAGGGATATCATATTCATCTCCAAGTGGGCCCACAAGATGTCTTTCTGTTGCCTTTTCGGCCGCTGGGCTCTTGGTGGGCTTGGTTGCTAGCTTCTTGAAAGCCGATACACGTGGAAGTTTGGGATTGGCCTTTGTCTTGGCCTTTGCCTTGGAAATTAAAATCGTTCATGAGGCCTAAGCTGAAACACAAAGATCAAAACAAGTTCGAAGCAAAGCAGCGTCAGAAACCAAAAGACGCACAGAATGATATCTGGACTGTGGACTTGTCATGTTCAACGAAATCACATATGAGACAATTTTCCAACTTAAGACGTGCAAACCAGCAAGTCTTTGGACATATCATGAGATGTGCATTTGCCTAGTTCGTCGGCCATTTTGGCGGACGCTGATGCATCGGCTGGCTTTGCCTTAGCCATATTCCTTCGCTTAGCTTCCATCTCTCTGGTGTCCAATGTTGGTATGTAGATGGTGGATCTGGGCGAGTGAAGTTCTCATTCAGTGGTAGCTCAGGACACCAATTCGGGTGGCATGCCATTTTGAGGACAAAAGTCACGTACTCATTGTCATGATTTTCTTGTATTTTTCGAAGAACTGCTTGGATCTCCATCCGGGGAATTTTTCGTTGAGCACACCTTCAATACTTTGGTTCGTGTCTCCGACTTCAAAGGCACCTAGGCGTCCTAGGAAGGTCAAAGTGATGTCTTGACCTGAATCTAAGACCGAAAATGTTGCACATATAGGTGCAAATATCTTCGGCAATGTCTTCTACCGTTGTCTTCCAAGCCCAGCCACCGTATATGTACTTCCAGAATGTTTAGAGTTTAGAGAGACTTTTTGTCTGGTGGGCTCAGATTCATGCTGTTGGAATTGCGCAAGCATGCAAAACGCGAAGAAACTCTGTGAAACTTCTGCATGGGTTCGAGGCTGCACTGAATGATAAGGGGTCTTTGCCAATCTGCCCTTTTTGTTCCTCTCCAAGATTCTGGCTGAGGAGACCGTGATCTCATTCTCTGATCCACGGTCGCGGTCTGAGTCGGCAACCAAAAAGGGCTGAGTCGGCAACCAAAACCAGTCTGAGTCGGCAACCAAAAGCGCTGAGTCAGGAACTATGAGTCGGCAACTAAGAAAGCGCTGAGTCGGCAACCAAAAAACAAACATAGTTGGCAACTAAAATGAATGCAAAGGTAAGATTGCAGAGACTCCGCTGTCCTCTAAAATGAGGCGGCAACTCCTACTCCAGAGCTTCCGTTCTCCTCTAAAATAGAAACATTCCGTCCCTCTCTAAAATAAAGGAGCAGCTACTACTCCAGAGACTCCTTTCTGCTCTAAAATAGAGTCAGTAGCTACGATTGAAGGCCCCCTTCTCCTCTAAAATAGTGTGCCATTCTGGGTTTGCAAGTGCCAGGGAACGTTAATATCCCACCCCACCCCACCCCCCCACCCCAGCCCTGGTTCAACGTGTGTGTGCTAATGTTTGCGTGCCGTTCTTGAAAATTTTTGGTTGCTGAAAAGGTCTGTTTTTAGCTGCTGACTCGGACGTTCTTGGTTGCTGACTCCGGCGTTCTTGGTTGCTGACGCAAGTGTTCGTAGTTGCTGACTCGGTTGTTTTCAGTTGCTGACTCGTAGTTGCTGATTCGGTTAGTTGCTGACTCGGTCAATGTTCTCTGATCCGCCATATGTACGGCTAAGAAAGAAAGTTGAGTTGATGCTATTGAGTGCACGAGCAAGCATGCTGCACATGTGATGTATGCCTCGCAAAGATGGGACACCCCAAATGATTATTGTACCTAAGAAATACGGTGGATGGGAGAATTCCTGCACCACCTTGAATGGTTGAAACACTAAAAATAATGGGATAAACAACCTATCAACTGGTGCAGGATTTCTTCCATCCACAGTATGTTGTATATATATATATCTCTCTCTCTTTGCTTATTTATTTATTTATCGAAGGAAGTTTAGAAGTCAATAGAAGTCAAACTTCCGACAATATGGACAGATGAAAAGCAGAGATGGGCAGAGTCAGAGAAGAAGAAGAGAAGAAGAAAGACGATAAAAAAAGAGAAAATCTAAGAAAGAAGACCCGGGTGCGTGAAAAGGTAGGAAAGTTGCGAAGTACTGTGTTTTTCCAATGATTTGTGGCTCCGGAGGGTCGAAAAGTAAGCTCGCCAAAGCGGCGGATGCGGAGCCATGTGGTCAGATGAGAGATGAAAAGTTGCACGCCGTTGTGGCGCGAAGCACAGTTGCAAGTCAAAAAGGAAAAAGCACCTCACGTTCGGAGCACTTTTAGAAGTTGCGATGTCGAAAAAGTGCACGCCGTTGTGGCGCGAAGCACATTTCCAAGTGAAAATGTACAAAACACACCAGCGTCGGACCACTTTTGGAAGTTGAGATGTTCAAAAAGTGTACGCCGTCTTGGCGCGAAGCACATTTCGAAGTCAAAATGTACAAAACACCACACGCCACTCCCATCTCCCTATTACCATATGAATTATGATGCCTTCAACGATTCTTACTATTATTCATATTATGATTTATATTATGATTCATGATTCATATTATTATTCATATGATTACCATACAACACCAGGACAAAAGTTTTTCCCCTTGACGAGCTGTTGCAACCTCTCCCCTTGGACTCCTGACAGGTTTCATATCCTTATTCCGACTAAATTCGATCCGCCACGCAGGCCACGCGAAATGAGTATAATTGATCCGCGGCTGAGGATCATGATGTTTATAAGACGCTAAACGGGAAAAAACTTTCTCCTCCAGATGAGCATTTTCCACTAAACAATTTTGTTCTTTTGATGAACATTTTCAACTAGAAAGAGTTGTGTTCTCATGAGCATGCTCAGCCTCACACAGTGCTTCAACTTGTCGTGCTCAACATTGACCTGCATGCGCGCGATTTCGGGTCTTCTCTTCTAGGCATTGCCGCAGGTGTAAAATAACGCAAAACCAGGACAAAAGTTTTTCCTCTTGACTAGCTGCTGCAAGATCGCGGATCAGCTGGTTTGCTTTAAAAGAGTTTTACTTTTGGACGTTGAAGCGTCGTTTTGTGTGGCAAGCGCAAGGGATTCTCCACCCTGCCAAAAGTGAGGAAAAACGTGAAAGTTTTTGTGGCATTTCCAAAAATGATGGCAGGCGTGGGACACTTGAAGAGGATCTGCAAAGATGCATTTTTCCGTGGCAGGCGCAGGACAAGAAACATGTTCATCAGAGATGTTAGGAGGTCAGGCCGCTGATTTCCTGAGACGGGTTGCATTTTGGACCATCAGATCTTCAGGTTTGGGAAGATGATTTAGCATGACAGGTGCAGCAGTTTGTATGACTTGGCATCACTTTTTCGTGGCTGGCGCAGCACTTTAGACAGATGGAGTGGAACATTCGCCAAACGCATTGGTACGAGGCCGTCAGCTCTGCATTCAACTTTCCATTCTTGAAGGAAGTCTTGCAGAATTGTTTCGTTTTTGGCGTTGTCAAGTTCAAACATTAAGAAAGTCTTGCAGAACTGCTGCGTTTTTCACCATCGAACATGGAGGAAGCCTTGCAGAATTGCTTCGTTTATCATGTTGTCACTGTCGAAAAAAGAGGAAGCCTTGCAAAATATCTTCGTTGTCAAGCTTGCCTGTGCACAGACAGACAGATAGACCGATAGATTAGATAATTAGATCGATAGATAGATGGATGGATGGATGGATGGATAGATAGATAGATAGATAGATAAGGTAGGTAGGTAGGTAGATAGATCGATAGATAGGTAGATAGATAGATAGATAGGTGGGCAGATAGATAGATAGATAGATTAGATTAGATTAGATTAGATTAGATTAGATAGACAAACAGATAGATAGATGGATAGATGGATGGATGGATAGATAATAGATGGATGGATAGATACATAGATAGCCAGATAGATAGATAGGTAGGTAAGTAGGCAGGTAGATAGTCAGAGAAAGAGAGAGAGAGAGAGAGAGAGAGAGAGAAAGAGAGGGAAAGATGGAGAGAGAAAGAGAGAGAAAGAGAGAGAAAGAGAGAGAAAGAGAGAGAAAGAGAGAGAGAAAGAGAGAGAAAGAGAGAGAGAACGAGAGAGAAAGAGAG
>Ga0126342_10007745_pt1 | contig 19228 bp, 14 predicted proteins | sample Cyp1metagenome_FD_92528 | JGI IMG/M metagenome (GOLD analysis project Ga0126342, IMG submission 92528) | Coral microbial communities from Lord Howe Island, Old Settlement Bay, Australia - Cyphastrea 1 metagenome | ecosystem: Host-associated > Invertebrates > Cnidaria > Coral ... | reverse complement strand
ATCTGTCTATCCAACTGTCTATCTATCTATCTGTCTATCTCTCTCTCTCTCTCTATCTCTCTACCTATCTATCCATCCATCCATCCATCCATCCATCCATCCATCTATCTCTCTCCCTCTCTCTGCAGGACCCCCCAAATAGGGGGGGTCGGCGGCACCCGGGCGCTAGCCCATTCTATAAAGGAAGGGAAAGGAAAGCATAGCAAAAGGGAGAGGAAAAGGAAAAGGAAAAGGAAAGAGAAAGGAAAAGGAAAGGAAAACGAAAGGAAAAGAAAAAGGAAAGGAATAGGAGGAAAAGGAAAAAGGAAAGGAAAAAGGAAAGGAGAAGGAACAGGAAGAGTAGTAAAGGAAGGGAAAGGAAAACGGAGAGGAAAGGGAGAGGAAAGGGAGAGGAAAGGGAGAGGAAAGGGAGAGGAAAGGGAGAGGAAAGGGAGAGGAAAGGGAGAGGAAAAGAAAAAAAAGGACCGTGTCTCACACGGAGCATTTTTGATACCAAAAGTTATCGTTTTCGTTATCGTTTTGTTATCGTTCGTGAATCCTGTGTACGTTCCTTTTTTCTGGAAATGGCTGCAAACATCAAAAAAAGAGTGTAGCGACTACCCAGGCACCTTCCTTATGCAGAATCTGATACGCATTTGTTGGCACGCCATTACGACGACAAACAATGAAATGAAGAAACCCAAAACACTAAATAGCTGCAGAACGATGGAACAATTAAAAAAACATTGGATTTCAAGAGTCTGGACACAGATCATTAACAGAACCAACGTTCAACGTTATTTTTTTTTCATCTTGTCGTTTTTTCGAGTGAAAGCTAAAAATGGTTCATGGGGGATTATGGAAGACTAAACGAATAGGCGCGGGGTTTTTACAAACTCCCAAATGATGATTGGTTGATGATTATTTGTGGGTTTTTGCGTGGTTGGACTACTGTATCTTTTTATATTGGGGATGATCATGTCATAGTCAATTCAGTGGCAATTCCAATCTATCCCCAAATAGGGCTTCAACCAACAACGGACATTGAACTGCTCATAACCACCACCACAGTGGGCATATAACAAATGCAGGGGAATGCAAACATCCTGGGTGTAAAAAACAATCTCTATGAAAATGCGTTGATAATCATCTGACCATGCCCCATTTAACGGGTGAATCTAGTTCAAGTTTTGATTATGGTTGGTTCTATATATATATATCCAATGAACTATGCACATTAGATCCCCGTGTTCAAGGAGTATAGCATCCAACCAACTCGATCATGGTACATATGCAAGTTTTAAGTTGGTTTATAAACCCATGAACTATAGTTTTAATTACATCCAATTACCATAAACCCTTGTTCAAACTGACATGGTGAAGACACCAACCCCGGTTTACTTCCCCAAAACACATTCAGCCCACCACGCCGTGACCATTTCCGAACTCCAAAGGGCGCCCGAACGCGTTCCTGTTCGGCTTCGCGGAGCTTCTCTTCCGCTGCCTTCTTTTGGCCCTCCGCCAACATCAACCTGCGCCCGGGGCGGAAGGAACTGCTATGTACCGGTAACCGGTGAGGCACCAGGAAAATTAAGTGTTATTTTCTGGCTGCGAACATGTTTTCAGACTTGGGAGAGTTTAGACGGCTTTAGACTGCTTTAGCGATGGAGATGGACGATTTTTTTAAATTAATTCGAGATTCCAGTAATATGGAAATGAAATGATTTGTCAGCTAAAATGAGGAATTAAGCAGCAAGTAAATCTCAGGTGTTTTTTTTCAGAGAGAAACACGGAATTTGCCAACAAAAGTGGCGGATGAATGTCCAATAAAGTTGGGATTTCACCAACACTGGCACGGATAGTGGAGATTGACTGGGTTGATTCGAGGCAAGATGTTCTTTACTGCAAACCATGGTTCTTAGCATCCAAATATAAATGTCCACTACACAAATTGAGGTATTGGAGACCTCCGGACAAAAGTAATATATAATGTTGACAAAGCTATAAACAAAACATGTTTGATACAACAACCACAATTTGGGATACTGCTAATATGCATGCTAATAATGATAAAATGACTATGACAATAGTGATGACGATGACTATCGTGATAATTCGTGATGATTACAAAAATGATGAGTCTCTAGTATTTCAATTTCAACCACACTATACTCTCCGATAATCAAACATTGCAATGGATAATCCACTATGTATTGAATTTAATGAATTTGATCATGATTTTCCATGATTTTCCCAGTGAATCCTTCATTTACATGGCAAATTTCCTATGAAAAGCTCCATTGAATCATTTTTCAGGGATGTTCAACTGACCCACGATCCCAGGGGACCCCATGATCAAAGTCCCGCCTGATGTTGGCAGTTCGCACCATCTCCTCCGCCTCCTTCTCTTGAATCTGGATCCGCAGCTTATTTTCCTCATGGCAAAAAAAATGGCCGCGAAAGAAAAAAAAATCACCTACTCATTGGTTCCCGTGAATCCACGAGAAAAAATAACACATGTGGCTTCATGTGGTTCGTCTATTTTTGGACTTGAAATCATTTGAATCAAGAAAGGATCAAGTGGGAAAACAATGGGAACAGTATTCCTCTATGGGTTTCGACCAACAAAGATGGGCATGTTTACTAAACACACAGGGGATCTTCGAACATGGATTTGTCCATATATATATAATATTAATATGTATATATATATATATATATAATATAATAATGTATAATATATATATAGAGGACTCAATCACTCTGGGTATGTGCATCTCAATCACTCTGGGTATATGTGCATGTGGGCGCCACGTGCAATGGCATGCCCCGACTGATTGTTCGTTTTGCTGGGCACTCTTGATCAAGTCTTCCTGAGATCATGGGATATGGAATAATATGTTTCACACAGTCAATCTTTGCGAATTTTACCACAGCAAACCACTGCTGCCTTTGATCATGAATTCAATGAGTTGTGTCTTTGGGATGTGAGAAAAACATGTGGCCTTTCACTTCCCGACGTCGCCAGTACCAGTCAAGTGGGATGAGCTTCCTTGCTTGGTGACACTTTAAGACGATGGAAACTACATGAAACCACCATGCCATCATGATTGGACTCGAATGATTCGAATGATTGTAATTATTCTCAATCAGCAAATCCATGATATGAGGGTTTCCGTAAATGGACCCCCAAATCATCCATTTAATAGGGTTTTCCCTCATAAACCTCCGCATATGTTGGGGTACCTCCATATATTCCCACATGTGTGGGGTCAAAAATCTGGAGTCATTGGTGAAACCCGACTCAGCTGCCTGGGTGACCGCCCGAAGCTCCCCTTTGTGGTGCTTGTCCAACAACTCCTGGCCACAGGTGGATGGATTTGGATGTCATGTCGAATAGCAAAATAGTTAGCATATGCCAAAATGGTGAAGAACCGTGGCACCAGCAACTTCCCCTCGAGATTTTGAGATTCGATTACAGGAAAGAGCACCGAGACAAACCACTAGGAGCTTTACAGCTTTACCCTCCCAGACTTGATAATTTTGCAAATTTCCCAACACTTTGTTGATGATTTCCAAATGTTTGGTTGATCAAATACTTCAAATACGAGATGCACCCACCCACTTGTTTACAGCACACATGATTACATATGAGTTTGTCTGAAACGACTTGTCATGCTTTGTCTATGCAAACCCAACTCCGATGCTTTAAAACTTATTCTTCAAAGTACAGTCACTGACATTTATAGAGGTATCCACCCAATCTTTGGACTAAGCCAAGCCCACTATATATTCCACGGTTTGATGGATAACACCAGGATAACAGTTTAACACGTCCACAACATGGTAAATCTTAGATACCTGGCAAAAAAAAAAACTCAGGTTTAGCTGATTAGGATCAATTTTACCATAGATAGCAACATACTGAAGTACTAGTTGATTCTAAGAAAGGCTGACCCACATAAAACTGCCACTGCCATCATAAATCCATGCCATCAATGATCTCCACGGGGTGATCCCCCGTAGTTGGTGGTTGACCTACCCCTCTGAAAAAATATGAGTCAGTTGGGATGATGAGATTCCCAATATGATGGGAAAAATAATCCAAATGTTCCAAACCACCAACCAGATATTTATATAATATATAATATATATATAAGATTTTATAAGTATATAAACTGGTTCCAAACACCAGTCCAACACGGTGTTAAAGGGATGTTCAAGGTGCTTGACAATAGTGGACCAACAACGATCTGTTGATAGGTGCTTTAACTTAAAGAGCATTATACTTGGGGGATGCAGGAAACAAATCCGAATCCTCTCCTGACATTGGGCCGCCACATCTGGAAAGGCGCTGGCTGCTGTCTTCACCACACCTTGGCAACAAGCAGCAACAAGCAGCGAAACGGATCATGCCTGGTGCAATGGCGAAATGGCTTCAAATTGATAAACGGTGATGGAAAATGGTGACTTAACCAACAAATATATGGGAAACTATGATGAATTTATGGTAGCTAAGTTAAAATATAACTAGCATAACTAGATATAACTAGAATAGGTACGGTTTATGTAACTAATCCCTTCCCTCCTAGTATAAGATGCCCCCCTAGACCCCCTGGTATTGGATCTATTCATTCGGGGTGCCATATGGGAGGTACCAAGCATGTCTGAAATGGGGAAGATCAATTGACAATTTGAATCATTTTGACCAACAAACATGGGCTGTTTGAATGGGATATTAGATGATATATGATGATATTAGCACCAGACTTTCCTTTTCGCCATGTTTGTTATACCAAAACGTGACCTACAACAATCCTCAGGTCTCAGGCAGATCATGATCCCATGGTGAATTGCAGAGATCCAGACCTCCAATATAACCAGCCCATGCCATGGGCCATATGGGCGAAGCCGATCGCCGATCTGACACTCAGTCTGTCGCCGTTAGCCAAGAAAATCTGCTTTTAAAAAAATAGCAGCAATAGCAATGGCAAAACCGGGGTTGACCTAATTTTTGACCTATTCAAACGGAATTTCTGACCTAAAAATGAATTTCACCATATCTCACCCATCATCCAGTGTAGGATATGGGGGTATCCTCAATGCCCTGGTCCATCATCATCACCATGATCATCATCATAATCATCACGATTGAAATTGCCATACCTGTTCGAGAAAAAACATGGCGGCATCTGGGCCACTCGTTGTAGCCACTCTTCACTGTAAATTGGCCCAGGTATCGGCTCATTGAGTTTGTAGTGTGAGGGAAGTACTGGGTCATTGTGTTTGACCTTCGATGCCATTATTGCAAAATGCTGGTAGTGGAATTCCCTGTGTATGCGGCAGCACGTCATCTGGGGTTGAAACGTCATCGATACCCTCAGCCACAGGCATTTTCTGACCCTTCTTCTCGCCCGTTGATTCCTCCACCCCATCATGCTGCAACCTAGATTTTTTTGGGGGGTTCTCCTCAGGCTCCTTCTCATCTTGCTTGGCCTTGCGCTTCTCATCCTCCTTTGGTGCTTTTTCCGGCACCCTGAACTGATCACTCACATTCGTCTTCCCTCCACCCTTCTTCTCTTCAACAGCCTTCTATTGACAAACCCAACCATCATATTGTTGATGATCTATATCCATTTAGTTTCAAATCTTCATTGCTGCTTTAAATTCCGTACGTGCGTTCCTATTGAAACAATCATCATCCAGTGCAATCCGTCAAAAACATTTGTGGTCAGTATATACACATACTATATATATACATATATATATATATATATATATATACAGTATATATATATACAGTATATATATATACATATATACAGTACACCATTATAGTTCAATAATGTTTTGTAAGAAAAAAACATGTTCCACATCATAATTATCTAATTGAAACTATATTACCATTATCATATAATATAACATAATAAATACATATAAATACAGATAATGTAATGTGATATCATATAGGATATAGATGGATATAGTCCTATGTTACTGTGACTAGATTTTTGTTAGGACGATATCCTATGTATCCTCCAGAGCCAAGTTACGGATGATGGCACCCAACTCCCCGATGGCTTCAGCGGCCTGGGGGCCCCGTTCGCTGTTAGTTGGGCTACAGGCTGTTACAGAGTCTACTCAATAAGTAATTACCCTCTGGTAAACTAACATAACTATGGAAAATCGCCATTTTTAATGGGAAAACTCACTATAAATGGCCATTTTCAATAGCTATGTTAAATTACCAGAGGGTATATACGTTCATAGTTGTGAACCATCATACAATAGTAGGAGTTAAGATGAGTTAAGATGAAATAAGTATGTATTTCAATGATTTCAATGGGAGTTGCTGAATACTGTGGATGGTTGCGAAATCCTGCGCCATACATGGAAGATGGAAGGCTTATCCCGTTACAAACCCATAATATTTACAGTGTTGAATTATGCTACCAAGAGTTACCCACTGGTGCAGGATTTCGCAGCCATCCACATTTTGAGGTTAACAATGGTCAACAATGATGATTATATAATGATGATTAATGGAGTTACCTTCTGGCAATCAAACGTGGCTGGGAAGTCCTTCCATTTATATAGATGATTTATGATGATTTACCCATTAAAACCTTCATGGAAAAAGGATAGTTCCTTGCCCCGTTTGATTACCAGAGGGTATGTTTACCAAGTTAGTTATATTTACCACGTTTACCCTGTTTACTGTTGCCAAGCATTTTACCATCAACCAACAGTGAACTAAACCAACTTGGCCAACCCTTGCTAGGGGGGCCCACCTTTTACCGGCCCAAGAACGATTCTGAGGGTCTATGATAGTGGGCGGGATGTTCTCCCAAACAAAAAAACTGATAAAAAACGAGAGCTCAATCCCAACTTTTACGGGGGTTCTGGGTCTGGCTGAAGTGGAACAACCCACTGACACGACTCAATGCTTCGCCCAGTTCAGGGCGCTCCCCCCAAAATGAACAATGGCCATAGACCACATCAATGCCAATTTTGGGAAGGTCATATCCCGTTCATTTTTCATGAAACTCATGGTTACATTCCCCACCTGTCTTAAACTGATCATTTTCGCCGGGACTCGACACATATTCAGCGATCTGATCGGAGATCTAGATTCAATCCCAACTTTGTTAAACCATTGTTACCCTCTGGTTATGACTAACAGTTCGCCATGGAAAATCACCATGCATTTTTCATAGGTAAACCAGGTAAACCATCTATTTTCATGGGCCATGGCGAACTGTAAACGTCATAACCAGAGGGTATATCCCATGGGGATAGGACCTGCTTTCTGGCTTCGTTGTAGCCATCACCACCTGGGAACGAGTTGTGAGCCGAGCTCAACGGCCGTGTAAGCCCGTGTCGGATCGCTTGAAATGTTGAGGATTTTTTGATGAGTTTGGGAGTTACAGTAGAGCATAAAACCATCATAAAACCAAGCTCACTCCATTTTGCCACATGGCCTCATCATTGTAGGCATTGTCTATGTGTTGTTTGGTGTTGTTGCTTTGTTGGTTCAGGCCAAAATCTGCGCTGTTTAGGCCCCAAAATGACATAAAATGGCTGGGCCAAACGGTCAACCAGATTTTGGTTTGGTTCTCCTTTCATATCAACAAGCTGCTGTAGCTCAAAATTCGGTCACCAATGCTGCATCGTTCAGGGTGAGAGGTCGTTCTGAGTTCTCTGTCACTTGCCCTCCCTATCATCAGCCCCACAATACCCTCTGTACCATTGAGAGCATCAATGACTTCCAACTCCCAGATGTACCTCCCCAGCCCCAACTTGAAATCCCTAGTTTTTTTTTTCTGTGGAAAATCCCCAGTTTTGCTGCTGAAATTCCAAGAAGAGTCGTGGTTAAATCACATGAAATCCCTGGGGCGGTTCAATTCACAGGTTTATTGGTTACCCTCTCTGGTAATTTGTTACATAACTATGGAAAATCACCATTTTTAATGGGAAAATCCACTATAAATGGCAATTTTCAATAGCTATGTTAGTTTACCAGAGGGTAAATTGGTTAAATGACCACCTGTTAGTCGATGTTAGTGGTGAATGTTCCATTCCATCTTTGTCTTAGCAAAAGCCTCCATTTTGGATGCAACGGCCTACAACCCTCCACCGATCCCCAAGACGCCGCACCAAAGAGGAGCCGTAAGTCCGCGCCAGCAGCGAGTCTTGGCACAGTTGCGCAGGACATCTTCAAGGAGCCAAGAGAAAAATATCCAAACAGTTGGAGTATAACTTTGTAATGTTGGGTATTTGTTTTGGATACATCCAGATTTGAATAAGACGATACTAGGTGATACTAATACTCCCATAATTTGCACTATCTTGGATACCCAACATATCTAGATTCAACTAGAAGATCGCTCCAAATTCTAGATTTCACTCACATATCCACTAGTAAGGATTTCATCAACCAAAACGTTAAAACATCGGGATTCAATCAACAAAAACATGGACGTCGACTATGTCACCGACATTCACCGACAAATCGACAAACATGAGGAATAAAAGGATTTAACGCGACAAAAAAGAGATTTCAGCAGAAAAATCAGGGGTACTTACTTGGAGGGCACGTTCAACCATTCAAACAACCAAGAAAAACAGGATTTTGGGGGGCTAGCCGAACCCACGCAGGAAGGGACTTGAATTCGCAGGGCATTTTAAGCATCATTGGGCCATGGGCCCATAACGGCATAACTTCTACTTGCTCCCTAAGCCAATTCTGGGAAAAAAAACAAACTGCAGGATATTAATCACTATAAAGCTAGGATATAGTTGAACTAGCAAGGTATCATAATGCATTATGAATCATAATGTGCAAAAACGGGTCATAAGGAAGCATTTCAAGCCAGGTTGAGGCATCATTCCAGTGGGGTGCTCTTGGCTTCATCCCAAGTATCATGTGGGGCTACCCTCCAACTGGCTCCCCATGAAAAATAGGGACGGATTGGATACCCCTACAGTTATGGCCATTTATCAGTTATAAGTACTAACAAAACCCCATTTATAGAATGTATAATCCCATTTATAATCAGTTATAACTGGTAAATGGCCATAGCTGTAGCTTCTTATCTCTCTCCTAACCACTGGATAGCCTTAAAAGAAATACGCAGATAGCTTTCACACCACAGTCATAGGCAAAAAATATCATGTGTATATCTCAATGACTGTGGAGGTTTTGGTTCACCATGGTTAGAAAATACCTCGGTAATCCTAGGTATATAAGGGTTTCTAAGCGTTCCCAACTTCTGGGGTTTACCTCAGCATGGTGAAAAGGCCGCTGCCATAGCCATGGTCACCGATAGCACCCAATTTAGTCGCGGCACTCCATGAGCCGTCGCGAGAGCTCCACATTGTCCACCTCGGGCCTTGAGGAAATGATGGCCGAATCGGCCATGGGAGATACCCTCTGGTAATTTGTTACATAACTATGGAAAGATCCACCATTTTTAATGGGAAAACTCACTATAAATGGCCATGTTCAATAGCTATGTTAAATTACCAGAGGGTATTTTGATAGAAGCTACTGATGGGATAATACCCTCAGATGTCATCAAAGGTGGCATGCTGGAAAATCCACCATTTAGGGCATGATTTGTTTCCCATGAACACATAATTAAGAGACACCTCCATTTATAGGGGATTTTCAATTGCCATGTTTGAATACCAGAGAGTATGGTTTTCAACGAACGAAGAAATTGAGATGATACCACACAAATTGGGCTTGGGAGATGATTTTCCGATGTTGAAGATGGCCATACAATCTATCAATTCCATGTTAAAAGATAAGGGGAGTGACCCCAAATTGGCAATCCTTAGGCGGGAAATCCATGGACAATGGACAATAGGTTTTATCATGTTTTGAATCATTCATTATGTTCTTTTTCTCCTTGGGGTGACATATTTGGAAACAAACCCAAGCGGGTTTGTTTCCGGGGGTGATGCATTTTTCTAGTCCCAACATGTCCCAACATGAGTGCCCCCAATTGCTGTACACACCATTGCGCAATGCTTGGGTCTGGGATACCGCTAATATATATATATATATATACCAATCCAAAATCATTGGATAGTTGGCAACACAAAGGATTATGCCAAATATGTGGATATCCATGCTGCTATATCCAAGTGTTGTGAGTTGGTATGGCAAGGGATCTCAGTCAAAGATGCTGTACCAGTGCACCAAGAGAAATCGGAACAATCATACAAAAATGGCTTCATTCACACAAGGGAACTTAGTTGACTTACTTGCTGGCCAGCGTTCGCAAGCTCAAATTTTACATACCTATAGCCTATAGACCCTACAGACCATCAATAACAAAATCAAGAAACTGTATATATCAACATATATTTAATATTGTTGGTTGTTGTATAAATTGTGATTCTTAGATGTTATTGTTCAACAAAAACCTCAACCTTAACATGTATTAGCCAAGAAATATAGTTAAACAAACCCAACAGCCTTGCCATCAACAGCCTTTCTGTGGCGTCCCTGGCTTGAAGAAATCACTCACTTGTCCACGTCGCCTCAGCTCCACAACCCAGGTAACCCATGGCTTTCGGGGCGAAACAGGATGGCTTTAGGATGTAGGAAACGACAATTACTGGTTGGTGGCATACCTACCCCTCTGAAAAATATGACTTCGTCAGTTGGGATGATTATTCCCAACTGAATGGAAAGTCATAAAATTCATGTTCCAAACCACCAACCAGCTTTTCAATGGATTGGTGTGTGAAAATCGTCGAAACTTGATGGACATTTTGGGATATGGGAAATGGGTCCTGGGTCACTGGGTTTGTACCCCGGGTGAAAACACGTCATTTTTTTGCTGGGATTTATGGACTTCCCCATGAAAAATGGTATTTATAGGCTTATAGGTATTGATCCATGGCCACAGATGGAATTACTGAAGTTGTGACTTGCTACTTCTAAGGTTGACAGGTGTGATGGTGATTGATGGTGTACTGGAGTAAGAATGAAATAGTTGGATGTAACAATGTAGGATGATAGTGAATGATATGAGCACTGAAATGTGTACATATATTGAAGCAATTATGAAACCCAAACATATGGTTTGCCCTCCTGATATTCGCCATGTCGTATCCAGTTTCTCGATGTGATGATCAAATGGATAAGCTTCAAACTGTTTAAATCCCCAAGTTGTATCAACAGTTCCTGAGTTGTGGTCCAACTCAAGTAGTGCCCGATTTACTGAACCGCAAGATGCTCTGTCCATCTTTGATACACATGGTGCGTAAAAAAAAGTAGAACATAATTCATGCCAGACCATAAAACCATAGCCAAATGAACCATGCATGGGATCATCATGAGTCCAAACATGGTGCTAACACATTGATCTAAGACATTCCCATTGAAGAACCGTTGACCAACCACACACCAAGTGTAATGCTAAAGGCAGATACACAAATTCTTGGGTTTACCACATTGTTACTAATTCCTTTCATATAATCTTGTCTACCAAACGCCCCCCCAAAAAAAGAAAAACAATCAACAAGCATTAACCATGAGTCTGAAAATTGTGGATACCAAAAAATACAAGATTAAATACATTTATGGAGAATCGCATTATTCAAACATGGAAAAATCTATGGTTTCTCCTAAATGTTCAAAGAAACTCATGTAATGTGGTAAGCTGCCATCAACAATCCAACAAAACGCCCCATTTATGGCTGGCCTTTTTCAATGCTCCCAAGTTCAACAACCATACGTAGTGACTTATAGTACCCTTATGTTTGACGCCATTTTTAGGGCTGGTGAGTTGAAATAGTACCAAATGTGTGCCATTTATATTTATTTATATGTATATGTATATATATATATATATATATATGTATTAAATATACATACGTACAATTATATATATATATATATATATGTATATATAAATATTATACAGTATATATATATATATATTTATGTATATATATATATATAGTGGTAAACCCTTAATCATAAACCAAGCATTTGGGGATGATTTATCAAACCTATGATTTCATGTGGTTTCTTGGCACATGACCATTTCCGAGCCTCCCGAGCCCCCCACATGAGCTTCAATCCGGCCGGGATCAGCTGTGCGTCCTTCCCCTCTCCCAGGCTCAGGTCCGCCTTCAGGACCTATGGAAAACACCGTAGAGGGATGTTTTGAAGGAGAATGTAGAAGATTTGAAGAATAGAAGATTTAAGATAGAATTTCTATTTGAAGAGTTTTGAAGATAGACGATTTAAATGCCAAAAAGAACTGAAATCAAGACACGAGTCGCAGAGATTTCTGTTTGAGTTTGAACATAGAGGATGAAACTAACACACAACAGTCAAGTTGGACCCTGATACCATGACATCCCAGTACGGCTGGTTTGGTCGGGTGGTTTGGCATCCCAAGTCGTTGAAAGGCCAGGGACATAGCGAGACAGCCATGTAGTTACATGAGATTACCTGGTGAAATGATAAGTGAGTAGCATGGGTAGTTTACCAAATGAAAACAAATGCGAAATTGATATCCCAAATTGGGAACGAACTGCGAAGCATCTTTCAAAGCATCTGACCGAAAAAGTCTCAAAGCCAATTGTTGTTGGTCAACGTATTGTGTTTTTGGTTGCTCAAATACGACCCATTACCTAACATTATCACGATCAAGGTCTAACCAAATCAGAACATTGTTAATTACAGTACTTAAAGTCATATCAAACTCGAATATTCCATGTTTTGTTTCCCAGTATCTGGTTGATTTTCGGCCATCTCTCGCCTGTGGGTCGCTGAGCCCCCCGACTAAGGTTTCAGGACAGAGCAACTTCTGAATGCGCAGCAACTCCTGTTGACTTCATAGGGATTCATGGCCACAGAGGTAATTTTCATGGGCATTTCATGGGCAAAGCATCGATTTAGAGGCAAAAGATGTAGGCATTGGGAAAGGCATTGGCAAATTCTTGTGGAGATCTACCCCAGCCATTGGCACCAGAGGTGCCTGTTTTCACATCTCCCTGACGCCTGGGAATGTCGTGATGCTAAAATCTGAAGATAGCACCAATGAGATTCCCATCAGTCACCGGTTCCCTGGTTTTTGTTGGTTATGAGATATTACTTTATAATTCCCTATATATATATACATATCATAATTAAATTCCCTAGAATAATATATATATATATGTATAATTATAGAGATAGTTTGTGAGTTGCAGTCCGGTCCTGAAACCACGCATTACATCTGGATAAATTAGGATATATCAATTCTGATTTCCTCTACATTCCCAATTGGGATACACCCATGTTTCTTTCTAGCCTAGTCGATCCCTTCCCCTTAATATTGCCCCTCAGAAACCATGATTTTTAGAGAAAAAACACAAAATAACACATATCTTTGGGACCATGCACCGAGGGTGTTTAATATCATTCCTCCATTTAGTTCGACGATTTTCCCAGCTATAAATCCACATCTATCAACTGGGGGTCCACATGGCACATGACACTGTATAACTAGGCTTTCTGCAGGTTAATCATCATCATAAAAAAACAAAAACACATGATATCCGATTGATATCCCCATGGTTTATATGACAAGGTATAAACTTCAATTAACCAAGGTAAATCCATGGTTTATATGCCATTTTATATCCCCATGGTTAAACTTCCATGGCCCGGTCGCTGTACGTCGCTGTCCTCCTCCGCCGTATCGCTGGGGATCAGGGCCTAGACCAAGGCTTAGGGGGACTTGGTGATCGGGTTATGAGGCAACTTATATACAGGTTAACATAGGTTAACTATGACTATAATGAACATATCAAACATATCTATACAGTCAACTTAAGGTTTGTGAAAACCGCCAACATTTTTTGTAAAATCCCCAGAATTGTTTGTTGCTTAAATCCTCAAACATGACCATCGACCACAGATTCCGATCCAACTGGGGCTGTCTGGCCACTCGCATGTCCGCACTCTCCAGCGCACGCTCCAACTGCTCCTGGCTCCCATAGGTCCCATAGGACGACCATTGGTTAACCAATGGGGATATCATGCTATCGGTGGTGCCCCATAGCTAGCTAAGTTGCTTTATAGCTCCAATAACTATCAATAACTATGGTTTATCGTAGATATATCTATATACTTACTATGGCTTCTAAACCAACTTATAACTGGGGGGGCACCACCTTGTGGGGATGTAAATATATGGGAATACATGTAATATCATACAATATAAAGTTGGAAGTAATGGAAATGAATAGGGATATAACCAACTACACTTGGATGTACTGGGGATATAATGGGATATATGATATATACTGTATATCTATATATATGTAGATATAACATACTTGGGGGTGTAGTGGATATTACTTTTATGGCTATAACCACGGTGAACAAAACCCCCCATAGCTTGGTATGGGGCCCCTAGGGCCCCTATGGTGTTTTATCTATCCACTTGTAACTGGAACTGCACTTCCAAGTATGTTGACATATGTGCCATGGTCAAATGATGGTGGCTAAATGATACTTTGAAACCCATGAGTTTAGGATACCCCTCACAAATACCAACTTTCATTACATGTTTTTTTTTCACATGGCTTTGTCTGAAAATAGATTGATCATCATCTGGTTGGTGGCATACCTACCCCTCTGAAAAATATGAAAGTCAGTTGGGATCATTCTTCCCAATATATGGAAACAAAAAACATGTTCCAAACCACCAATCAGCTAGATGATTTACCATCATTAACCACTATTATTGGTATATAATCCCATTATAAAGATAATCATTGTCCCTATTATATTGATAATCATTAACCACTATTGATAATCATCGTCCCTATTATTTGATGGCCATAACTGGGGGAAAAACAGCCCATTTTCACAGACCCACGTGGGACTTGTGTGCTTCTCACCCCGCCTGCGTTTTTTCCATGCGGCTGGCAGCACCGTCCAATTTGCGGATCCAGTACCTGATCCGGGCGAGAATCTGAAGATTCTCGTGAAGTTGGTAAAAAGAAGTGTTAATTGGATTTAAACAAATACGCACCAACTTGTATAACTACCGAAATTAAAACTTAGTGAACATAAGTTCATGAACTGGGGGTTGTAATGGATATATCCAATCATAATAATTATATGGGCATATAAAGCAACTTATATAACTACGGGAGCCCTTCCTGTATGGATCGTAGCTTCTCAGGTGTTTTTGCGGAAGCGCCCTACAGAATTCGACCCACCAATTGCCCAGCGAAAAACGACCAGACCGGCTCTCGGGCTGTTCGGTGTTCTCGTAGATCTCCGTGAAACGGCTTATGACACGCTGCACCAACTCATACTCGTGCTGGTGCCTCAGGTCATTTTCCCACGGTGGATTTCTTTGGTGTTTAAGGGGCGGAAATATTTTTTTTTACTTCAATATTGGTAAACAGTGCTACGTTATTGATAATTGTGGATTTTAAGCATGAAACAAATGGTAACAATGACATACCAAATTTTATTGTTGTAAAAAACACTAGTTTCCAATCATATTTATTGGGCAAATTGAGAATCTGATGATGTCTCTTGCGTCTCAAGGTTATCTCACCACTTGGGGATCAGCTTGATCTAGCCTCTGGTTATTTCACGCGCCTAGCAAACTGGAGAATCACAATTTTTAAGCACGGTAAATGATCATTATTATTTCATTATCATCTATTCTATGGGCCATTTCCACGTGTCATTATGTCATAAAAACCAGAGGTTAATCTGATCTCATCTGGTTTCATTTCATCTCGATCTCGTCTGATGCCGTCTGATCTGATCCTTTCAGTTCTCAATGCCGAAGGGAAATGGTGAACTCTGGTTGATTCTTCACGGAGATTTCCCACAAAAGTGATCTGCAATTCAGTAGAAACAAAAAAAGAAGAAAACAATTATAATATAGATGTTATTACAAAATTAGAATATAATTCCTGGTCACATATAGCAAATAGATGTAGATAGTATTGAGCATTCTATAAACAAATCGCTTTCTGTACCGGCAAAGTAACACAGACTCGGCCGGGGTCAGATTTATCGTCCTTTGGAACATGGACATCGACCTATCCTGTTGACATAGGACCCATCCTGTTTGGACCTATCATGACCTATTACGACCTATTGAATCATTGAATCCTATTGAACACTCTACCTTCAAGAGGGATCTATTTTACTTATTACTTATTAGATCTTGATATTTTTTACTTATTAGATCCTAGAAAATGTATGAACATGTTGTAAATAGGGGTTTCCAAAGTCATGAGGGATTTCCAAGTCAGCTGGATGGTAAAAAAAATCATGGAAAATCCCAAGAAACAATGGATGATAACTGGGGGTACCCCCATGACTTAGGAAACCTCCAAATAACATCAAATAACTTTACAGAATCACCATATAGTTGATAATGATCATTAATGATCATTATCAACTATATGATGATTCCTGTTATCTATAGTTGGTAATGATGATCTTTAGATAACTCATATTAATATATATATATAATTGATCATTATATTTGGTAATAATCATTATTACTAGTTAGTTTATTAGTCATTATTAATGATCATTATTCACTATAGTTATAATGATTAATCATTGATAATGGTCATTGATAATGATCTATAGTTGGTAATGACCATTAATATGACTTTGCCAAGAGTCTTGCCATTTGCCAAGCCGAGCGGCTCAGGGGTGAACCAAGCACGGAGGATCCAAGCCGAAGACAGGGCCTGGTGAACCGTCACCATTTCTCCCATGTCCAAAGAATCATGTGGAATTGCCATGGTAAATATGAGGAATATTAGTCAACATGGATGGTGGTTTATCATACCATTCTCCCAATTATCATATGTAAATTTCTGGTTGGTGGTTTTAACCCCTCTGAATAATTATGAAAGTCAATGGGAAGGATTATCTCATATATTATGGAAAAAATGTTTGAAACCACCAACCAGTAAATGAGGAATAGAATGGAAATGTGGAACATGTAAAAACATGTTTGGAACCAACCATTAGTCGTTTTTGGTATTTGTTTACTCCATTTCACACCGAGAACAATCAAGATTTAAGCTGTTCAGAACAACATGTGGTTTTCATTTAATGGACTTTTAGCCCACTAATAGTATCAAATATTTTTTAGGTCAAACTTGGGCAAAGCACATCATGAACACAAAAAAACAACGACATAACATACACTCAAGTAATTTATAACAAAGCTATGGAAAACGTCCCGTTTATGGATGATTTACCTGATAAGAACCGTGTTGTTCCATATGTTTCTTTTTCCATAGCCTTGGTTAAGTTACCAACAGGTCCAGTGAAAATCACAGGTCCAGTGGGGATGATTTCACCGCAAAAAACGATGGAAAGATCCACCGTGCGATTTTTATGGGTAAATATCCACTATTTCGACTGGGCCATTTTCAATAGCTTTTTGTAAACCTTTACCAGAGGGTAGTTCATCTAGTCTCTAAAAAGAATCGATCTCCTGCAAAACCCTTTCAGTTGTGTTTTAGCAATTTGAATCAGAAATTCAAGCCATTACCTACCCCTCTTCAAGGTTTACCGCCTGGGTAAATCATCTCATTCAATGGAGAATCCATAGATGTTCTTCCTTCTGAGAAAGAAAGCCGAGCATGGGAATTGCAAATGATTCTCCGCCGCGATTCGTGGGTCATCCAAATATAAGTTTCAGAACAAAAAACATACAAAAACCCATTCAACTGTAGACATCTCCAGCATAAATCCAACTGTTATGGTTATAAAAATGAATACCCTCTGGTAATTTAACGTAGCTATTGAAAATGACCATTAATAGTGGATTTTCCCATTAAAAATTGGGATTTTCCATAGTTATGTAACAAATTACCAGAGGGTAACAGAAACCAATCAACCTGGGGGACCGACATGGCACCTACATGGCAGCCTTCAAGGTCGACCCAACTTGGACCCGCCTCTACAGCATAAGGTGGCCGAAGTCGCTCAACGAATCCTGAACTCTTCGATCGATCCAAAACTCGGATCCTTTAAAGTGCATATTCCGTCATATCCAAATTGCTAAGCCGGATCTTCATTATCCCCCCAGATATGGTGTCATTTCATAGAAGTTTACCATAGTTTACCCTCTGGTAATTTAACATAGCTATTGAAAATGACCATTTATAGTGGATTTTCCCATTAAAAATGGTGATTTTCCATAGCTATGTTAGTTTACCAGAGGGTACCTATGCCCACTTCGTGAAAATCATGGTGTCCACAAGTGGCGATGATCTGCTTGCGGATGCGCCCAAGGATCACAAAAAATTCCATCCGGATGAAACACGCCACGCAAGGTCCAAAAAACATGTGATTTCATCCTTACCACTGGCTGGTTTCTGGAAAAAATGTGTTTTTTTTTTCTTCTGAATGGGGGAACGGTCTCCTGGGGTGGATTCAGTTAAAACAGCTGGTCATGACAGTGTTAAACTGCTTGGGTGGTTGAGGCCTTAAAAATATGAAAGGATCATTGATTTCATTTCGGTTGAACATATGGGCTCATATGGCTATGGGTCAAACTTCAAGACCTGAAAACACGATTTTAGTCCATTTCTGGCACTATCAAAAATTATTGGGGACCTAATGACTTGACTTGACCCATAGTTTGAAACCAACAACTACTGTGGATGGGCCAGCGAAATCCTGCACCAGTTCATAGATGCATTATTTATAGGGTTTCAACCATCCTTTTGGTGTTGCAGGATTTCTTCCATCCACAGCGATGGCGCCGTCGTGAGTTCTGGAGCTAAGAAAGAGCAGTCGTGGTGATACAAAGCACCCACCCACCCCGTCCATGCACTATGTAATATATATATATATATATATTACTATATAAGATTATAGATATAATACTGTATATACATGTGTAAGACATATATACACATAGTATATATTATATATATATATATATATATTATATAAATTATATATATAATATATATTATATATATTATATATATTATATATATAATATATATTATATATATTATATATATTATATATATTATATATATATATATATTATATATTATATATATTATATATATATATATATATATATATATATATTTATATAATATATATAATATATAATATATATATATATAATATATATAATATATATAATATATATAATATATATTATATATATAATATATATAATATATATAATATATATTATATATATAATTT
>Ga0126342_10007744_pt1 | contig 19228 bp, 22 predicted proteins | sample Cyp1metagenome_FD_92528 | JGI IMG/M metagenome (GOLD analysis project Ga0126342, IMG submission 92528) | Coral microbial communities from Lord Howe Island, Old Settlement Bay, Australia - Cyphastrea 1 metagenome | ecosystem: Host-associated > Invertebrates > Cnidaria > Coral ... | reverse complement strand
TCATAGGCTTGGATGGCTAACCACAATGTCCGCATCCAAAGCAAGTTGTCATTACAAACCAACTTGAGCTCTTCCTCAGAGAGGTCGTTCCTTCCAAATCGTTGTTGACCTTGCCTTGCTCTGGCTACTTGTGGCCCATCATCACCTTCAAGAGATCGAAGTCGACAAACACTTACAGACCTGCAGGGTGATCCAGCAAGAAGAACATCGATTTTTCCACTCATTGCCAGTTGTTCCAGCCACCCATACAAATGGCTGTTTCGAAGGTCAGCGCCCTTCGTGAGCTCGATGCAGGTGATGACAACACCATTTTTCTCGTGTGCCATCCAGAACTTCGGATCATCTCCTGAGAAGAGGTGTACCGGGGTACCACCAAAGTCTTTGCACGTTGAACTTTCCGTCGATGATGGCGATTGAAGACCACCTGGTTCATATCGACCTCGGCATAACCCGGGATTTCTTTTACCAAATCCGCAGGCACTTCTGGGAAGATTGCTTTGAGTCTCTTCACCACTTCCACTTCTGGACAGGCCTTTGTGGCAGTTCCACATTTGGTCTGATGGCCGCCAGCTTCGTTTGTGTCTCATGCCGTTGATGATCTTCCGCTTGTTGAAGAATGCAAGCGCCTTCACGCCGAGGAAGTGTTGGGCATCCTTGGTCAAGCTGTACTGGTAGTTGAGCACCATCTGGTGAGTTGATCTTGCAGCCTGATCCCGTCCACTTCACCTCATAACCCAGCCTTGTCAACGCTGCCATGGGAATGATCATCTGACCATCGTTATGCGTCAACAGCGATCCTGTCACCACATCTTGTTTCAGTTCCGCTGTTCCCGATGCCAAAGCGACTTGAACTGGTTATCCTTGATCCCATTCATCTTGAGATTTGGCTTTCCTCACTACATGAGTAGCCCCACCATCGATCAGAACTCTTTCATTCTTGCCCATGTCAATCTTCCGGAGGTTCACCGTCTTGACAGGCGATATGCCGTTGAGGAGGATTCCGGGGTTTTCAGAGTCTTTATCAGCGACGACACTTCAGCTCTCCCGTCCCAGCATCTGACGTCCCTTTAGAATCAGTTGGTGCTTCTTTTCCTCCTTCTGTTTCAGCTTTCTTCACATTCTTTTGATCATCTTTTGACCCTGTTGAATTGCCTTTCTGGTCTTTGTTAGCTTTTCCACCCTTTCCTTTGGAGCTACCTTTTCCACCCTGCTTGTCCGGAATTTTTCCATCACCACCAACGGCACCACTCCCCCCGGCTGGAGAACCTTTTGAAGCTCCAGTTGTAGTGTGGGTCTTGTCCTCCTTGTTCGGAGAGTTGTAGGGGCAATCCGGTTTTTTGTGATATGTTGCTCCGCAGGTATAACAGTGGTACTTGCCATCATCATGCGCTGGATGCTGGAACTTGCATTGTGCTCCTTGTCGACATCCCTGATCAGACTTCCAGAAGCGGCAAACCGGTTGTGCTGGATTGCCAGCCTTCTTTCAGGGTTTTCAACGCAAACCCTCCTTGTGCTTTACCAGACACCTCTGTGCTGCCAAGTGCGAGTTCAACTTCTGCAAGTAGCATTTGATGTAGTTGTTTGACCGTGGCAGCTGTTGGCTTGGTATCAACCTGTGCCCCCATGCGAAACGCACTGAGGCGGAAGTTCGACTGTGGATTCCCCTGAAGAAGTTTTGACAGTATTTTGTCAAGAGCACCTACCATCAATGTAGGATCTGGAACCGTTGCACCTAGCTCTTCAGCTCGTGAATGGTGACGCTGCCGCATTCTCAAAGACGTGGAAGCTTCCAGATACATCCCGGCAGGTTGGGTCGTTGTAAGGGCTTGCAGGGTGTTCTGATGCTCCCCCAAGCCGCCTTGGTTGGTAGACCTTCATCACTTTGAAGATGATCTGAACAGCCCCAAGCTGACGATTTGCAATCATCTCTGCAGCCAAGGTTTTTGGGATCGCCTGCATGAGCAATGACGTAACCCTCTGCTCCAACCTCGTAAACCCTTGAGGCAATTCCTCCACCGTTGGAGGTTGCACAATGAGGCGAGTGATAGGATCATTTCCCAACCATTGTTGATAACGTTGAGTGGTCATGGTCACCAAAGTATCCCACCACCACATTGCACGATGACTCACATCAGCGATCCGAGGACGAATTTGCGCCATCCAATCGCCAGCTTCAAGTCCTTGATTTTTCCCTCCCAATTCAGGAAGTTCGGTAGAGTGATGGTCACCGGCTTGAGCTCTTCTTCACAAGGCCGGTCATCTTGAACTCCACCACCCAAAAAAGTTCTCGGGTCACAATTTCCACTTCCTTGATGTTGACCCCCTCATTGATAAGGATTCCCAAATTGGCCTCCTTGTTGTCCAAGTTGGTTTCCAGCTATGGGTTGTCCCTGAAGATAAGGATTACCACCATTGACATGAACCCACCCACGCATGTTAATGTCATCGCCCTGATGCAGAGTCTGCTGAGCTCCGGACGGATCAGCACTTCGAGGTCCCACTCGTTGAAGTGGTTGAGCTCCATACGCACCCAAAGGCTCTTGACCAGGCAACCTCCGCATAGTCAAAGCTTCACGAAGGTCCTTGAATTCTTGCTCCAGTCTTTGAACCCTCTTCTGCTGTCCCAGAAGCCATGTAGATCTCCATCAGCTTGTTGAGCACCAACACGAAACGTCTGTGGTCCCAGCCATTTGTTGACCCCCGCTTCATTGTACTCCTCGTAGTCTCCCAATGGCATAGGCGGCACTGGAGGCAATGGCGGCGGCATGGGATCCTTCTCCACCTTGTCGACTGGCGGTGGTCCATCCGGAAGTCGAGTTCCACCAGGAGTGACTTTGTTCACATCTTTTGTCTGGCGGTTCATAGGTGTTGGAGTCGTTCTTGATGGCACCGGCTCCCAACTTGAGGTGTCCAACTCATCTTGTTGTTGAACTTGTTGAACTTGTTGTACACGAGGAGATGGCTGAGATTTGCTCATTGCATCCAACCTTTTTCGAAGCTCCTCGTTTTCTTGCATCAATTGCTGCACCAACAAGAGCTCAAATCCTGCTCCAACGTTGGTCCTTTTTGATCCTTTGGCTGGATCTTTTTGGGTTCTGCATCGGTTTCTTTTCCTTGCAGATGATCTTGACCTTGATGTTGAAGACGATCTTCACCTCTTGGTCGGCTTCGATCTTTTCATTGGCGATCTACCGAAAGTCCACGAGAGCCTCGATCGTTTTCTTGACGACTTCCTCCACGCTGTGGCATTTCCGGGCTTTTACCTCTCCCACGTTGCAGAGCTGAGACATCCCCATGTGAACCTCGAAGAACATCACCTAGAAGATCTAGAGAACGTTGCCTTTGTCCAGCAGGATTCCCTTCTCTTCCACCTTGATCTTGTTCTCTTTGATCGTTTCCCCCTTGACCTTTCCCTCGATGTCCTTCACCACCAAGAGGGCCAAGAAGATCTACTTGAGGAATTCCTGCACGCGAAGTTTGATGCGCCAAGTCCTCGTCGAAGTCAAAGAGATTGAAGTCCGTAGTTTCTTCATGCATCCTGAACACCTGGGTGCCCTGTGGTCCTGGAGTTTGGGGATTCCAGCTACTTGGTGTTTCAAATGCCACTTGAGTAGGCATCTGGCCTTGACTTCTAACCATTCCCCCACCGCTACCCATCGCCCGAGAAAGTCCTTGCACCGGCCTTGGCGTTTCATCTCCTTGTTCCCATTCATCAGCAGGAACTGGAGGTAGACTATCAGGAGTTCCCAGGATTGGCGGCAAAGCGGCTGGTCTCAGCCTATCCACCCTTGCTGCATCTTCTACTCCTTGGGACCAAAAAGGGTTCACCTGCTCATCCTCATTCATGCGAAGATGCCCTTCTCGATGTCCTGGAACGCTTCTTCCTCGTCGACGCGCCATGTTTCAGCGACGAGAGGCACGATTTGGGCTCATAGCCTGCTAACGGAGCAGCGTGAGCCGCGACTTTCTTGGGTAAAAGAAGCCTGCAGTAAGAGGTTGTTGTTACTTACCGCAGTCTGTTTGTAGTACAGATACTACACTTATTCATAGCCAAAAGGCCCGCTGCTAAAATCCCTTTTGCAGTCTGAAAATGAATGAACATTGGGTATTCGAATGTATTCGGCATTCTCCGACATGGCCGGGCAGTTGGATGCTACAGCCAGTGGCAGCGTATACCAGAGGTTTGGACAAAGCCATTTTGCAAAGGAGGTTCAGCAACACATGAGTTTGCTGTAGGCTGAGAGGATTGACATGAATTGCCAAGAGCCAAGAAGGACTTGTGGAGGATCAAAGTGAATGTTGACATCAGCCAAAGCGAGTGAGTCCCAAGACCACGCGTGACACGCAAATCATGTCACATCTGCCACATCTTTGGCATCCTTGGCGTTTTTGGCCTTCATGTGCAGGCATCGTTTCCGTGACATATTTCCAGTGGCTGGTGATCTCTGCTTTAGCGTCCTTCTGGCATTGGCCTGAATCCAAAATGTATTTGGTCCATTGTTTCTTGGCGCAGCCTGTGCTTGGTGAAAAGCAAAGTGCACCCTCAAACTGATCCGTTTCCGCAATTGAAGTCTATCAAACAACCTCCCAATCATGAAACCTGCCTTTGTGAGGGTTTGTAACCAGGATTCCCTAACATCCCTGACCAGCCAGTCTTTTGCGGTTGTTAATGTCGGCTGAGGCTTGCTTTATGCTTCCTGGATGCCTCTGCTAGCCATCGTCCACACTTTCCTGGTGCCTTGTCCGTATTGATCGATAAAGTTATGCCAAGGCAGTCCCATGAATCCAGCGATTGACAAGGCCCCATTGGCCCAATTGGCCCCATTGGCCCAATTGGCCCTATTGCCAATTTTTTACTTCTTGTTCTTTTCAAAATCATGTTGATCATGTTGACATCACGCTCATGATGCTGAATTGTGAAAGCATGGATTGAGAAAACCATACATAGTGTGCAGACAGTCTGGAATTGGATCATGCGGACATCCCTTACCCATTCAAAACATTCAAAACATCAATTCAACTGGCCCGCGGTGCCATGCGGTGCCAAGGCTTATCCGTTCTACGGTTTTCGCTCTGAAGAACCGGCTGCTTGGTCAAGGGGGCCTCGATCCAGACTCTCTTGGGCGACTTCCGGTCTTTGGCAAATCAATCTACAGTTACTACAGGGATCTCAAATCTACAAGCACACCTCGACGGCAGAAATGTAGAACGAACTTGAAAACTTAATGGTGCTATGGACGTGCTGAACTTAACAGAACCCAAAACCCGAGAAGTCAATCCACCTTGGGATCTCTGGCGGGCTTCGAGGCACCTTGGCTGGTCAGCTGGCTGAGAACGTTGCAACAGGCCGAGGACGATATCACACCAAGCGTGGAGGCTGGGTGTGCAGCTTGATGAAACTCCAAAAATGGTACCCTCTGGTATCATTAAATCATCAAACATGGAAATTGCTGGAACATGTCCACATATAATTTATATATATATATATATACACACATACACACACTGTATATATGGATATATTATTTTACACATATACTTTAATATAGTTCAATGATTTTCCCATCTAGAAACCTCCGTGGGAAAACCTCGTTGTGCTGGGATTAGCCATCTGTGACACCTGGTCAGGACCCAAGGCCGATGGAGGAGCTGCCGGAGGTGCCATTTCGACTCACACAGGATCAGATCGCTTGGTGGTTGAATGAAATCTTGATACCAGAGTGATTGTGTACCCCAAAATTGGAGGGTTTCACGCCCAAAACATGGCCATTTCATCTGAGGCAAAGAACTTTAGACTAATCTCTTAGGCATTCTTAGGCTCTTAGAGATGATTTTCTTTTAAACATGGCCTCAGCATGTGGCAAGGCATCGGCTGCCTCCACGATGTGCGAGAGTCTCCCAGCTGGAAGTGATACAGAGGGTATATGGAATCTTGTGGATCCCCCACGACTGAAAATCATCTAGCATAGGAGCGTTGGAGTATCGCACCTTTTTTAACCCACACACACACACACAAGGCCATGTTTTTGCTTGCGCCCCAGATTTTGAATGTTTTTAAGTGTAAGACTTGTTGTGGTTATTGGAGGTGGGGAGATGTTAACGTTTCTTGGAAGTGCAAGACGTTGGTGTGGTTACGTTGACTAGGTGTAAGACGTTGTTGTGCTTATGTTCTGATGATGATGCGTTGGGGGTGGGGAGGTGTTAACGTTCCTTGGAAGTGTAAGACGCTGTTGTGGTTACGTTGATGAAGTGTAAGATGTTGTTGTGGATCAAGCCTGGACTAGGTGCAAGGCATGAATTCCCAAGCAGCTGGGTAGTCAATCATGTTAGCTGCAATTCTATATGCGTGCCTACCGATGGCGCTGCATTGATCGGCAGACGTAGTTGCAAGTCAGAACACGTGCGCAGTTGGACGAATCAGCGCTCTGCGGTTGAAGTCATTGGAAATGACCTGGTTTGCAACACCTGGACTGCACCACAGCGAGAGACAACAAAAACATAACACAGTTTAGGCTTGAAACAGACAAGAACTGGTAAAGATACGCTGTATAGAGTTTCCCCGCAGGCCATGTTTCTATTCTGGAATGCACATGACACTACAAATGAGAAATACAGCAATGCCAATACATGACATTCAAAACTTGATGTGCTCTTCGAGCGAAACTAGCTCAAAACGCTGGTAAATGCTAATTTTTCGCAAAACCCATTCTAAATTCAGGCAATATGCGCATTCAGCCAATGCACGTCCCCACGCCTGGCACATGAAATGCATTTCATTTCCGCAAGCGTTGCAAGACGTTTGGGTACGGAAATTGTGCCAACGCCCTTCCAGGTGAGGTTGCGAGGCCAGATAGCGAAGCTGCGCAGGCGTGGTCGTTCCATAGTCTTGTAATGTCTTGTACCAAAATGTTACGGATATCCCGATTCTTTCAGGCTTACTTTTTTGAAGGATCAATGACTCTTTTGCCCTTTTTTGTGATGGCTCAAAAAGAATGGGCCATTTCGCTTCTAGTTGGGCAGTCTCTCATAGCATCCACGACTAAAGTGACCCATATCATGTCGAGTCTTGCGCTTAGACCGGCGATGCCTCGCCAAGCGCTGGCGGCCTTGAGGATAGTGACTCGGCGAAACAACTTGGGTGGTTGATGGTTTCCTTGCTATCAATTCTATCAATGTTTGTGAACCAACAAACAATGGACATATATCTAGTTGACAAATGATAAGACATTTTTTGGTTCAACCATCGAATGTTCAAACTGGTGGGCGGTTGCAAGATTTGTTTGCATGCCCAGTGGGTACACACATCCTGAGGGGTCTGAAAATTGGACCGGGTATACCGGAAGATGAGGCCTGCTTAATCGGGAAGTTTTTTTTGATGAATCAATGGAAATCAATGGAAATCAATGGATCTAGCGATAACCCTTATTTTGGTCTGCAGTGACCGCTGGTTTGACCCGCATTGTGTACAGAAGGGCGTAGATGTGTCTGATATGAAGGATAAGTGTGCAATATGAGTTGATGGACATGCTGGATTGTTGACCAGTGAAATCCCTGCATTTAGTGCCAACCATTTTTCGCTGCAACGTGACAATTGACGGCAAGATTGGGCCCTGCTTAGAAATGCGAGTTGCTTGATTAGGGTTCGAACCACTTGGGAACAATGGATTCATTTTCATTGATGATATAAATCTATAAAACATTATAAAACCATTTTTCCATATCTGATAACCTATATATATATATATTTATACACATAAAACCATATAAAACTATTGATAGCGAGATTTCGCAACAGGGCATTGTCCACTTTTGATGCCAAGGTCGCACGCAGCAGCTGCTCTCTCCTTCGCTTCGGGCACCAGCAGATGGAGCCGGGGACGACTGGGACGACAAATTGTGGAGCCATAGATCGTCATTTGATGTCATTTGATGTCATTTGCATCACAGCACAGATCAGTACACCGTGTTACACCATCTAATTCCAATTTCTGCATTCCAAATGGTGACGCGCAGTTTCAATATGTTTCAATGTTTCTCAGAGCATTGCATTTCACAAAGATCTGATTCCTGGATTCAGGATTCAACAAAGATTGAACCCAGGGTATCTACTCATGGATGATTGGATGATCCCTCAACATCGACACTTTCCAAACCCGCCAAGCGGCCCCTTGAGCTCCAGGAGGAACGCTGCGAGTGGCTTTCCGGCCGCTTGGCATCGATAGTAAGATGATGCAAATGATAGTCATAATATGTCATAATTTAGTATATTTTAGTAATAACAATAATAACAATACTAACAATAACAGTGATCCGGGTTTTCAGACTGATCCCATAGATCGGATGGTGATGTTTGGTGTAGCAATTGACCAGACATTTGTTGCTGAATTATTATGGTAAGCCGGTCATCGCCATACACAGGTAGCATCACTCCAGTTTGGCCCGCAACACTTGCCAATCGCATCTCGATTCAATCACATTTAGGCTCTTCAAATGTTTCAGGGGACAAAACTGTACTCGCTCTGACTCTGCGAGTCTGCGAGGGCATGGAGTACAATCTTCCACATTGTAGTGGGAATCTTCGCATGCTTTGTTCCTCGGAAAGCAGTGTGTGTCACATGACTCTGAGCAGAAGCGAAACGGCAAAACGGTACCAGCAGAATGGTTGCAGCAATGAGTGTTTTTTGTTTTAAGGCTGACCCAATATTTCTGCAGCCGTATGCAGCTGCAGCCTAATGAGGTGAGCTGTAAGGCGTTGCTAGCGCTGATTCCAGCAGATCATTTGGATTTGGATGAGCCCCTGAGGAACATCTAATGTTCAGGCACAGGATTAACAGGATGGGGAAAACCCTTGGGAAGTCTTGGGAAGTCGGCGTTTGAGGCTTTTCCCCTGATGGTTCTGATGGTTGAGAAGCGTTTTCTTGGGAGTTGCGGGATCTGAAGTTTGAGACCATGTTATATCGCGTATGATATACCGTTCCAAAGCCCGTGTGATCACCTTAAAATGGAAGTTCTGGTAATGCAGGCATTAGGGCTCTGCGTCGCAGAGTTTGATGTTGAAGAGGTCCCAGACGAGGGTCGCCTGGAAGAGCTTGAGTGAGCTCCTCTCGCACCAAGCCCTCTTCCTGGTCGATTTCTCTCCACTCGGCTTCATAATCTGGCATCGATGCGTCATGTACTCGCAAAGCAGCCAATGCATTTGTGAGGTCGGTAGATTGTGAACTTGTTGGTCTTGGGCTTTGTGGCTCTGGATCTGGTTGCGGAGCATTCCGATTTGATCTCGGTGCATCATGTTGAACTGGTTGCGGATTGACATGTTCTGGATCTTCTCCTCCCGTGGCAGTGGGACTTTCTTCCACCAAAGGTTCAAGTCGATCTCTTCGAGATGGCTCATTTTCCACCACAGCATCCTCGGCGTGACTTCCAGGTTGAGCTCGAAAAACACACTGTCGTGTGACGAATTCGGCTCTTTGTACTGAAACATCCAATAGACTCAATAGACGCTGTGCCACCAGAGTAAGAAAGATAACCAGTAGGGTATAGATCACGATAATCCCAAAAGAAAAGGATCTATCCGCATCAGCTTTTTCTCCTTCTTCCGCTTTTGAAACAGAAAGAGTTGCAGCTAAGGTGATGAGCTGCAGCACTTGCGTTGTTTGCGCAAGCCTTTTCTTCAACTCTTTGTTGACCAACCGGTTGTCCTTCTTTTCTTCTTTTTCTTTCGCTTCAATTTTGACTTCATTCTCATTTGGGTCGCAAGACTTTCCCATGCCCATGAGGTTCTTTAGGAAGTTCAAACGCGCAGCAGTCAACGGCTTTGTTCCAATGTCGGCCACCATTGATTCACCAGGTACATGTTGGACCGCCCACTCAGCTGCAGCTACGGCTTGCCTTGCAAAGGCCGCTCTCAGCTCCAAATGGCGAGTGCGCCAGCTTCCTCCATCGCCTGTGAGTATGGCAAGGGCAGGCATGTTGTCGGTCTTGACCAGTTTTGGAACTTCAGGGAAAAGTTCTGCTAAGATCACATGGATGCTTTCTCCAGCGATCATGCCTTCAATGATTTCAGTGAGTTCTGCTTCAGCTGTAGACAGAGTTACGAATCCCTGTCTGCCTGACCTCCAGAAAATTGGAGATGATCCCAGAAGGACGATGAAAGAGCCATGGAATTCCTCAGAGCCAGGGGCAAAGGAGGCATCCGTGTAGACGGTCAACGCAGGAAGTTCGTTTTCTTCCACATCGAATTTCAGACCTTCAGCAGCAGTGGTGGCCAAATAGCCTTTGAGTTGAGTGCCAGCCAACATCACAGCCTCTGGAGCCCTCGTAACAGCAGAGCGCATGCTAGAGACAACGTACATGATGTCTGGCCTCGCTCTTGTTGTAAGCCACAAGGCTTCACCCACAGCTTTCTGGGCTGATCGAACTTTTTCGATCAAAGGTGACTCCTCCTTTGGTTCCATCGCAGATTGATCTCGTGACAGTGGAATCTTCTTCGGCTTTACGTTTTCATTCTCCTTCTGGACCAAGTCAAGTGTATAGCTTCGTTGTGTCAGCATCCACACATCTCTTTTGGTCTCTGTGTTGCAGAGTTTAGAGATTTCCATCCCAAGGAAACGTGCCGGAGTGCTGGATACTGGCTCAGGACCTGACGTAGTCCATGTTGATTGAATCCTGTTCTGGACAGCCAACATGAGAGGTTCTGGAGCTGCAATCAAGAGATCGTCCACATAGGTCATCAAGAGTCCATAAACCGTCAAGTCACCTTCGTCATCAGCATTTTGCAACTTCCATAGATTTGGTTCAGATTGAAGAGGCTCGAGGACAAAGTTCATGGATCTCCCTTCATGCTCCCCCTCAATGTTAAAGCCATTGATAGTTTCATCTCTAGTCAAACCCCACAATTTTGGAGATCGACGGAAGCCGTAGATGGCTTTCTCAGGCTTGTAGAGGACGTCCTTTCCCATAAACTTCTTTTCAGTGAAGAGGTAAAGAGGCTTCACCAACAGCAAGTCTTCGTCCTCTGACTGGACCATCTTGGCATTAAGAAAAGCTGTTCTCACATCCAGAGTTGTTGCACACCATGGGCCACGGGCAGCTACCCAGACCAGGATGCCGAGAGCTGAAGTATCAGCTCCACTACTGAAGTTGTCTTCTTCTTCACGGCGGGGTTCTAATTTTCCGCATGCAACCCACCATACTTTCTTTTTGCCCCCATCAGGGCCAGATTTTCTGGTGAATACCAGCTTGGACGGGATATGTTCGATCCCCTTTCCTTTCTTTTCTGCATCTTCTTTCAGCTTGTGAAGTTCTTCTGGGAATACTTCACGAAAAGCTTCTTTCTCGTTCAGCAGGGACTCAACTTCGCTGCGGACTGCAGGAAGCCATTCTTCCCAGTTTTCAGCTACTTCTCGGGGAGATACGATTTTGGTCTGCAAGACTTCCTCCTCCTCATTTGGCATGACAGCTAACTTCTTCAGCTTCGAAAGGATTTGAAGCTCTTCCAGGGCCAACTCCGCATCATCCTCCACCATTCTTCTCATCTCTTCTTCGGTCACTCTTAAAATCTTTACTCTTCTCTTCTTTTCAGCTTCCTCTTCGTCCTCAACCTGGTCTTTCTCCTCCATCGTTCGGATTGCGGGCTTTCCGCGCAACCTTCGTCTCACCATGACTGCATCAGCTGCTTCTCTTTCCAAAGCAATCCAGCCTTCTTCAGTGACTGGAAGTTGAGCAGGTTTCATGATGAGCTTGGTGATGCGAGGGCGTTAACCTTCAGGTAGGATCCAATGACCATGGTCTTCAGGTGACGGGCACAGGTACTTGCACCCTCTGTGGAAACTTCAAATATGCCACGACGCCACTTTCGATTTCGGACCATGACAGTAGAGGAATGGTGGCCAATCTGGCCTTTTTCTGATTCGAGCAGCACTATTGAGCTCGTTGACAAACCTTGTTGCCCAGGGCCACCAAGATCCCGGAGCTTCAGCTCGCAGTAGAATTCGGCGAATCTGGGTTTGATTGTTTTCACAGCACATTCAGCACGGCCGTTCGATCGAGGGTCATCACCGGGAGTTCTAGTGAGGTGAATTCCACGTTCACGACGCCAAACTTTGAACTGACCTTGGAATTCATGCCCTTGGTCGCCGTGTATGTGGCCTTTGTGAAATCCATCAGCTCGCAGTCGAAGAAGCATGTCCATGGTGACCCTTGTAACTTCTTTGGCTTTTTTGGAGTACATTGGAGAGTGAAGTCGAAAAAACCCTTGTCTCAAATTCTGCAGGCTTTTCTTCCTCCTCGCCTTCTTTCTTTTCTTCTTCTGCTTTTATTTCTTTCTTTTCGGATTCGCCCTCCGAGGCCTTTTGTACTTCAGGTTCTTCATTTTCATCTTCAGGGTCGTCGAAGATGCCTTGAACTGCTTCATGTTCAGTTGGTTCATCTTCGATTTGTACTTGATCTAAAGTTCTTCACCCTTCTTCGCGTCAAAGTTAGGGGCTTCTTCTTCCAGCTCCTCAACTTCATCCTCCTTCAATGGTGAACCTTTTGGCACCGTCCATGTGAGGGCTTCCACAAGGATGTAGGCGGTTTTGTAACCTCCAGCATCATAGGCTCGGACAAATGTTCCAGCGGTTTCAACTGTCAACTGAAAGAACTCCACCAAGAGGATGCTTGACTTTTCGATGAGGTGGCTGTTGTTGAAGACTTTGTTGGCACACCAAACAATCGTGAAAAAGGCACATGACCATGTTGTAGATGTTCTTGCCAGCTCAGCTGCGCGAGCTTTGGTTGGCAATGAACAATCTGGGCGAGGAAGGCTTCAGCGACCATACTCATAGTTCCAGGTATCTCATTGACATGTCGACGTTGAGGTTCAAGTTGCCAGCCATAGTCGTTGGCTTTGTTGCGGCACCTCCGTGTCGATCTTGCGAGAAGGTAGTCTCTTCAAAGTTGAACTCCTCCTCAAGCTTTTTCCATTCTTTTGTATCCCAAAAGGATACACATTCCGGCATATAGTGCCGAGGCGACGCAGGTTGTTCCAGCAGGAACCCCACAGGCTTTTGAACTTCTCGTGCTTGTCGTAGATATGTTGCAACCATCCATAGAAAAATGAATCGCCACATCAAGACATCATCTTCATCCAACTGTCGTTGTTCCACAGGTGTTAGGTCAGAGACAGACCATGTTCAGCTCCATGCCACGCTCGGATTGGTCGCGGAGCATTTTCTTCGGGTAATGCCGGGGGACCGATCTCGTTCTGCAATTGGGTCCGGCAATGAAGGCATCCACCTTGTCATGCATGACAGCGCAAAGGAGACCAGAATACGTTCCAACATCGTTCAGCATGTTTTGGGACTCACCACTCTTGACAGGGTAAACCCATCATCTTCTCCAGCATATAGATGCACCAAACAGCCATCGCGCTGAAGACGTTTTCTTTGGCGTCGATTGATTGGCAGATCTTTCCGATCGCCCACATCGACCAAAAGTCGGTCTTTGATTCGTTGTGGAAGTTCACGGAGAACAGGGTGACTTTGGATCAACTCCTCCATCCACTTCTGCTCTTTCTAAACTTCACACTTCTCATAGTTCTTTGACTTCCCACCACCTCCATTTCCTCGATCAAGTCCAAGGCTAGAGCTCGTGGTAATTGAGGACATCCTTTCGGTTTTGCACTGGGAGTAGACCTTGGCGTGGATGAAGGATCTTCAAGTCACCATTCTTCCAGCAAACTTCGCAACCAAGGTCATGAACAAGTTGACCCATCGGGAGTATTGCTTCGACATCGGCTCTTTCAGTCACCATGATGCCGCCAGAGGTCACTTGCAATGAAGTCGTCTCTCCATTGGCTAGCGTGACAGAAACACGCTTATAGGTTTCACCACCTTCTCCAAGACGTCGGGGTCGTAGAGGGTGTGTTGCACCAGAGTCTACAAGTCCGTGAAGACTTTTTAAAGACCTTGAGTTTCAGCTGATCCAATTGGGTCTGGAGTCGTTCCATGACATCTTCTCTGGAGTCAGTGGCACTCCCAGTCGACTTTGAGGATGCAGCAGTCGAAGTCAAAGATTTCAGCATGGTGTTGGCTTGCTCCAACAACTCTTTCATAGACGGGCCTTCGATTGACCCTTCTTCTTCTTTTACCTTTGAGCTTGTAGATGATGAATCCTCCCCCTCAACCTTCTGAATCCTGGGCTTCGTTGGAGATGCATCACCTCGTTCTTTTGGACGAGTGCAAGCTGGAGCCATGTGCCCAGGGCTTCCACAGTTCCAACATCGTCGGCGCTCATCCTTTTGATCATGCGACCAGTTGCAAGCTTTTCCACGTCGGCAACCTTGTTCGCTCAAATAGAGCTTGCATTTGGGTTTCTCTTCCCTAGGGACCTCTCTTCTCGGAGGGGACTTCGTTTCTTCTTCTAACTTCTTAAATTTGGAAACCTTCGGCTTCTCGGCTTCTTAAGGTTTCGGCTTTTGTGGATCACTTCGAGTTCCAGGACATTTTTCTGTGAGGGCAAGTTGTTCAAACTCGGCCAACAAGTGGTATGCAAACTGCTCCACATTGACTTCACTCGGTGTTGTGTCCACTTGCAACCCTGATCTTACCAAGGATACCCTGAATTTCCAAGGTTCTTTTGGTCATCTTTAGCAACCCTTTCAATTGTAGTTCTGGGTCAGGGACAATTGCACCAATCTCTTTCGTTCTTGTCCTCCACCGGAGCCACCGTCTCAAGGCAATTGGGCCGTCCAAGGCATTCTGGATCTCTGGAGGATCTTCTAGGTTGCGCAGCAAACTGCTTCTCAGATACTCCACCTGGACTATATGTGACTAGCAAGTAGGTCAAGATTCCAAAGGTTGATAATCGTCTTGAAGCTGCCAACTCGTCTCTCACCTGTGAAGGTGCTGACTGCAGGATCATAGATGCTACTCGACGTTCCACTCGTTGCAATTTTTCCTGACACAACGCCAGAGGCGCTTCCGCAGGATGTTTGATACGATCCAATGGACTGAGAGACATGTGGTGCTTGTACCAAGCCTCGGCAGCGCAGACCACATCTGTCCACCATTCAGCAGCCGTCAATGAAAGATTTGTTATGATCGGTTCTGCTAGCAGCAGCCAATCTCCAAGAATCAGAGGTCCTTGTGCTGCTTCCCATGGAGCCAGAGGAGGTAGGTCAGGACTTCCAGGCCGTATGGTTTCGATTCCTCTTACCATCCCAATTCGTCTCTAGGTTCTTGCATTCGTTTCTGCATCTCTTTCATGGAATCCATCATGAGGGACATGAATTCCAGAGACTTCTCGGTAAAGCTAGCAGTTCCGTCATTGTTGGACCTTTGGGGCCGGCGGCCTCATTGGTGGTCTCAGCTTCTTTACTTCGGAAATTTCGCGTCTCTTCAGCTTCAGTCTTTGGGGGTCTCACAGCCTCCTTTATGGTGGTCTCAGCCCCCTTTTGTTCCCCATTGGGCGTCGAGAACTCCTCTTCCTTCTGACTCTCCGAAGCCAAGACACGTTCTCGAAGTTTCTTGTTTTCTTCCATCAGCATTTCTAAATCAAGTCTGGATTGAAAAGGGATTTCTTGAAGTCTTGGATTTTGGCCTTCCTTTTGTCCGTAAGGAAAAACGAATTGTAGTGCTTCCCCAACTTGCAAAGATCCTTGAACCCTACGTTCATCTTGTTCCAAGAATCGTGGTCTGGCAATTTGAGGGGGCATAGTTAACTGTGGCATCATCAATGGTTGCGCACCAGGGTACAGCCAAGGAGCTTGATTGAACATCTCCTGGAACTGCCTCAGCTGTTGCTCGTCAAACAAAGGTTGAGTTGGTGAAATCACGGCCTGAGACATAGATGCAGTGCTAGATGGAACAACTCGTTGCGCTCGTTCTGAAACGTTTCCTGCACTTTGAGGTCCATTTGAAGCACCCTGCATATTCGCTTCCGACTTCACGGCCGAAGCATCAGTCACAGCAACCGCCAGCGATTTCGAAGATTCATCAGCAACCTGAGGAGTTTGCATTGGCAGATTTCCCTCAGAACGCTTTGACGGTGTTTCCTCAGTTTTCCTTGGTGTTTTCGGTTCCGACTTAGCACGGACGGGTGACCTTGCATGCTTGTCTGAAGACCTTGCAGCTAATCCTTGATCTGACGGGTCAGGAACAGGAGGTGGAAAAGACTTCGGGGCATTTTTTGGTCCATCCTCAGTTCCGAGCGGTTCATCCCTTTTTGGAACCCTAGGTGATTCATAGACTTCTACTGCCTCAGGTTTTTTCACATCTTCTAACTGCGGCTCAGTTCCACTTGCAAGCTCAGATTCTAAGCGTTGTTGCGCCTTCTTCATTTCGTCTTCACCTTGTCGAAGTTCGGCTTCTGTGGCTCTTCTTCTGGTGAACATGCCAAATAGCTACCTTTCAACGGTGGTCTTTTTCAGAGCGTTGGCCTTCCTCAGAGCGTTGGCTCATAACCTGGAAAGGATAGCCCCCAGAGTACGTTCACAATCTCCCGCTCAGCAGCACCTATTTCGTCGTAACGTTTCGGATTTTGAGTTGGGAAAAAGTAGCTGCGGACACACAGCTTGGTGAAATGAATTTGAGAAATGTGGTTGAAGTACTTATTGTGTGCTCTAGTCACTTGCAACAATAATAAATAAAAATAAGAATAACAACAGTGACAATAATATAAATATGAGTATATATATATATATATTTGTATGTTATAGATATATGAATGGCTTTGCTGGCCGTGGCAGGTGAAGGCGATCTCGCCCATTTCCTGGAAACCCGCAGTGACCTTCACTTCGCCTTGCTGAACGATACCGTTCGCCGCTGGAGTAGTCCTGGGGTGGCTGGAGCATGGCTGCCGCTGTGCTCCCAAACGCTGATGGGCTGTGCGCCCGGACATTTTGCCACACCTTACTCCACACCATCACTCAGCTGTTCTGCTCAAGGACCGCATTATGGGGTGTGCCCGCATGGGGTGCGCCTGAAAATTCAAGTGGGGATGACCTTTGAACTTGGCAAAGTGGCTGGTAACGGCTAGTACTTGGGTCATATCCTATCTTGGACCAGGTAATATATATACATAATTATATAATATAAATATATATATATATAGTTAAAAGGCTTATTATAAGGCCTTGTAAAGTATAAGTTGTAACCTGAGGGATCATCCGCGTGAGATCTTGCCAACATACGCGGCCCAATGATATGTATAATATGTATCTGCCCCGTAGTTTTTCATGTTGCATGTTGTACAGTTGTTGCACATGCCTATTTTGGCTCAAGTTGTGCTGCAAGGGTAGCATAGCTTGCTTTTCTAGGAGTAGCGAACGTAGCTCCGCTTACCGCGAGACTCTCCGCGAGCAAAAAGACAGCTGAGCCCGTTGGTGTGTGCGTGCTTGCAGTAGGTATGTATGTATTGTATTGTATTGTATTGTATTGTATTGTATTGTATTGTATTGTATTGTATGTATTGTATGTATTGTATATAATGTAATGTAATGTAATGTAATGTAATGGTATGGTATGGTATGGTATGGTATGTATGTATGTATGTATGTATGTATGTAATGTATGTATGTGTGTATGTATGTATGTCTGTATGTCTGTATGTCTGTACGTCTGTATGTCTGTATGTATGTCTGTATGTATGTCTGTATCTATGTATGTATGTATGCACGCATGCATGCATGTATGTATGTAATGTATGTATGTATGAATGTATGTATGCCTGCATGCATGCATGCATGCATGTATGTATGTATGTATGTATTTATGTATGTAAATATGTATGTATGTATGTATGGATGGATGGATGGATGTATGTAATGAATGTATGTAATGTATGTAGTGTATGTAATTGTATGTAATGTATGTATTGTCATGTATGTATTGTCATGTATGTATTGTCATGTATGTATTGTCATGTATGTATTGTAATGTATGTATTGTAATGTATGGATTGTAATGTATGTATGTATGTAATGTAATGTAATGTCATGTCATGTCATGTCATGTCATGTCATGTCATGTCATCTCATGTCATGTCATGTCATGTCATGTCATGTATGTATGTATGTATGTATGTATGTAATGTATGTAATGTATGTAATGTATGTAATGTATGTAATGTATGTAATGTATGTATTGTATGTATTGTATGTATGTATGTAATGTAATGTAATGTAATGTAATTAGTAATGTAATGTAATGTAATGTAATGTAATGGTATGTATGGTATGGTATGGTATGGTATGGTATGGTATGGTATGGTATGGTATGGTATGGTATGGTATGGTATGGTATGGTATTGGTATGGTATTGGTATGTATTGGTATGTATTGGTATGTATTGGTATGTATTGGTATGTATTGGTATGTATTGGTGTGTATTGGTATGTATTGGTATGTATTGGTATGTATTGGTATGTATTGGTATATATGTATGTATGTATGTATGTATTTATGTAGTGCATGTAATGTATGTATGTATGTATGCATGCATGCATGCATGTATGCATGTATGTATGTATGTATGCATGCATGCATGCATGTATGTATGTATGTATGTATGTATGTTATGTATGTAATGTATGTAATGTATGTGTATGTAATGTATGTAGTGTATATATATGCAATGTTTGTATGTGTTGTATGTATGTATGTATGTACATAGGTAGGTAGGTAGGTAGGTATGTATGTATGTTATGTATGCTATGTATGTTATGCATGCTGTGTATGTATGTATGTACGAATGAATGAATGAATGTATGTATGTATGCATGCATGTATGTATGTATGTATGTATGTAATGTATATAATGTATGTATGTAAATATGTATGTATGTATGTATGTATGTAAATATGTATGTATGTATGGATGGATGGATGGATGGATGGATGGATGTATGTATGCAATGTATGTATGTAATGTATGTAGTGCATGTAATGTATGTAATGCATATAATGAATGTAATGTATGTAATGTATGAATGCATGCATGCATGCATGTATGTATGTATGTATGTATTGATATGAATGTTTTGTAATGTATGTATTGTCATGTTTGTATTGTCATGTATGTATTGTCGTGTATGTATTGTCATGTATGTATTGTAATGTATGTATTGCAATGTATGTATTGTAATGTATGTATTGTAATGTATGTATTGTAATGTATGTATTGTAATGTATGTATTGTAATGTATGTATTGTAATGTATGTATTGTAATGTATGTATTGTAATGTATGTAT
>Ga0126342_10007743_pt1 | contig 19228 bp, 12 predicted proteins | sample Cyp1metagenome_FD_92528 | JGI IMG/M metagenome (GOLD analysis project Ga0126342, IMG submission 92528) | Coral microbial communities from Lord Howe Island, Old Settlement Bay, Australia - Cyphastrea 1 metagenome | ecosystem: Host-associated > Invertebrates > Cnidaria > Coral ... | reverse complement strand
ATCCATATGTTTGATAGTTTCACCTTCATGAACCCCCTAAAAATAAATGGTTAAGTCCCTAGTTTAACCAACCAACAAAGGTTCTTACTGATTCGATCATTGAAGCTGGTTAAATCACCCTTTCCGGGTTCAAATCATCATTTATTGGTTTGGATAAATCATCCTGTTTCAGTTGTATCTCGATTACATGCCACATTTTTCCTTCTTAAAGTCAATATGTGGTGCTTAATGTTGGTAATATTCATGTTGGTATAATGAAAATCAGAAATGTCCACCCATATCCTGAATTACCAAAATTCATTGGTTCATCATATATACATAATACACAATCTACCACTATTTGACATCATGTTTAATTTGACATATGAGGGGTTTCCTTGGGGGTACCAATTTTTGATGTTAAAATTAAAACCCATCTGGTTGGTGGTATACCTACCCCTCTGAAAAATATCAGTTCGTCATCCGGGATTATTAGTCCCAATATAAGAAAAGTCAAAAAAAATCCATGGTTCCAGTCACCACCAACCAGATTATATCCCAATATCTGTAGACATTTCCCTATCATGACCCATTAAAAATCTAGGGATTTCCCATTAAACATGATTATATACTTAACCACCATTAACCACCATTAACCACTACTATTAACTTGGTAGATCCCACTAAAAATTGTGATTTTCCAAAGTTTTCCTATTAAAACTGGTAATTTTCCATAGTTTTCCTATTACAAATCTAGGGTTTTCCCATTAAACATGGCGTTTTTTCCCACATAAACGGTGTCCCATTTTTCCCACTCGAAACGCAGCAAGCTGCGACGCAGCGAAGGCATCGCCACGGTGGAACTCCGTCGCCAGTGGAGGCGTAAGAAGATGGCACGGCGATGGCACGGTCTCCTGGTGAGGGGGAAAGATTTGATGGCATGGTTGGGATACACATATATATATAATATGTATATATTAATAATATGTATATATATATATATATAATATATGTATATATTTTCTATATATATATATATATATTTATCATCTCCCTCTCTCTCTCTATATACATATATATATATATATATATATATATCATCCTCTCTCTCTATATATATATATGAAATTTGATAAATATTTAAATATGGCACATGGTCTTTTGTATTGGATATACATATCTAATTAAATTAAAATGTATATTTCACTGATCATTTTCTTCTGCTGCACGTGGTGACGAGCTGTCGGTTCTTAAAGGTCGGATCAATGACTAGATGATGCTGGGGTTGGGGTATGTAAAGATCAATGGAAATACCAAACCTATGGAGTTAAACATCCATACTTCTACTATGTTATACGGTATAGTGAGTTTTACCATTTTACTCTATACATATATCATATATATAATTATGTACACATCAAACAATGAACTATGACATATACACTATGGATAAACCATTGTTAATTGCAATAATCCACCAACTTGAAATAAGATGATTTTGGGGTTAATTGTCCTTACTACGCTTCATTTATTCCATAATTGTGGGTAAAAAAAAACTACTGCATGGGCTGAGGGCTGGTTGCCTGACATGTGCATATATGTATGTTTAGAAATACCACATGTAATATATGTTAGTTCTGTACTTGTTCCTCTATAAAAAAAATGTGTATGTTGGATGTCCTTTCTCTACATGTACTTTGACCACTCATTTTCCTACAAAAAAGGGGGAGGAGGACTAATGTTTTTTTTTGGGGGGGGAAGAACCCGAAAATAGATTTGAATATAGGAAACCTTGTGATAAACCTTGAGACAAATCCGTTTCCACAGAGGCATACATTAGACACAAGATGCGCATTGCATGGCTAGAACACAGAACCACCAAATACAATTCACAAATGGTTATTTCATTGGGTAGGGAAATCACCTGCGCACACGAACCTGACTAGTCTGCGCACACATGTTTTTATTGCATTTCTTACATTTTCTGACTCATCCGCGCGCACAACTTTGACTCGTCTATACACAAAGGGGTGGGGTGGGGTACGGTGCAAATAAGGTTCATGTTACAAGTTCATGTTCACTTGCACACATAGGCACTGACCAGTGATCAGGTGGGGTTGCGCTTGGGTTGGGTTGGGGTGGGGTGGAGTGGGGTGGGCACCAGTAATGTTCATCTTCACTTGCACTTACAAGCACTGACCAGTGATCATGTGGGGTTGGGTTTGGGGTGGGGCGGGCTGCCAATAACGTTCATGACGTCCTGACATCCGCTTGTCCTGGTTTTTCGATCTAATGAAGTTCAAATGACCACCTCTGGGTATCGATATGTGGCCATCGCCCGCCATGAGCCGAGTCTCACCTGACTTTTGACCAACTCGAAGCCACTGAAGAAAGTTGTACTCATCTCCTTCAGGAATGTCATAGACCTCGCCACCGCTGAGCTCAGGGTATTGCCAGACATCAGGTGCCATGGTCGATATTTTTGCGAAAGCAGCGGCCACATGCGGTTGTTTCCACTCACACCTATCTGGATCCCACACACTTCTGTGGTCTTCGCCACCAACAACTGTCATGTCCAGTGAGAACCTGATGGCAACTTCAGAGCTGAAGCTGGTCTTTTGACCCTGGCTGAAGCTGGTCTTTTGACCATTTCTCCGACACTTGACCCGCTGCAAAATGCAGATCAAAACAGCTCTCAGCGACAAAATTGGAAATCATCTGCTCCTAAACGACAATATTTCTCAGATTGCCACAAACAATTTGGAACAAATATGAACATGAGCGCAAGCTATTAAACAAAAGATCTAATAAAAGTGACATGCAGTGAGACTATGCTGAAGTAGAGAAGAAGCTCAGAAATCCCAGGTCCGAAAGCTGCATATAGTAGAGTCAGGTATAGCAAAGTAAACTAAATGAAATCGAATAGAGTAGAAGTTGATTGGAAAAAGGCGCAGTGAAATGGAGTAAAACAAAGCCAAGTGTTACACTGTGAAACAGTAGAGTGGCTCAGAGGATATAGTGTAGCATAAAATGAACAGGGGAGAAGATAAATGGAAAGAAGTGGACGCATTGAATGCAGTTCAACCTGATATAAAGAAATACTTCAGAGGTCTTAAGTGCAATGAACGAGCACAGAATGACAGAAGTAGCTCACAATCTGACAGCACCTATACAGAGTAGAAGAAAGTACAATCAAAAAAACAATGTAAAGCAACCCAGATGTAAGTGTCAAGTAGAGAATCTTCGCGCGCAAGGACGAGTAAGAGAACCGCGTGTATAGACGAGTTCATTCTCGCGTGTACAAACGAGGCACGAACCCTTCAGAACTTCATTGTGCTAACAGTTCTTGGTTTTCCTACAAAACAAATGAAACATCTTCAAAAGTGCCTGGAAAAGATCCCAATACTGGAGGGTTCATTGGATTGGTTTAAGGGAAAATCTACAGGAAACCATGGTTTCTACCATCAAATATAGGGCTTTCTGGTTAACATTTTCCCAAAATCCAATTCTATGAAGGGTGAATAACCATGAATAACCCGCTATGAAACTGACCGTCTCGCGCTTAAATCGCTTAAATCCCCATGTCGTTTCCACAGACGTTGACTCGAAATCCACCCATGTCGGGTCCTCGACTCGTCCATCAGCTGTTGTAGCAATGATGCACCTGAGCTATGGGAGATGGAAATGGTGTTTTTTGCCGGTGAAGACATGATATCTGGGTAAATTATAATAATTCACTACCCTGAATAGTTCGGCCATTTTGGGATGATTCCCCTTACTAAATATGATTATAGTGAGGGAGAACAGTGAGGTCGTTATAATTTACCCAGATGATATCAAATGATACATCCAATCCAGGATATAAGGAACCTAAATTGGAGGTAGCATTGGGAATCATTGGCAATTAGGATTGGAACCTAATGAACCTAAATCCTAATTTCCATTTTATCATTGATATATCATCCATTGGATGTATCATTTGGATATCATCATATCCTGGATAAACATAAAGACATGATGGATACATCCATTGGTGGTTTATCATTGGGTGTATCCATCAATGGCCATGACGAAAAGGAACCGATTGATTGGAGGTACCGATTCCATATATAAGGCCTATGTAAGGCCTTAATTTCAGGGAATATACCCACAAAATATGTTTTTTTTGTTTATGACCATTGACGATAGAAACTGAGAATAATTTGGGTTTATCCTAGTAAATTAGGAATCATCCCATCTAAATCAAGTTTATTTCAATGATAGCTTCCAGGAAAAATGATATATATAGTGATATATATATATATGTATACGATTAGCCCATTCCCAGATATACGGCATGTTTCCATGTTTCCAAGTTCGATAGCTTCGCTGGTTCCTTTCAACTGGGGTGTCCAAGTAAGTAGTTGCTGCTAGAAGTTTGATCCAGGGGGATTTTAACCTTCCAGGATCCGAAACCGACGCCACACGGCTCTTATTTGTTTCTCCATCAAAAAACTGTAAATACGTATAGAAATTCACCACATATCTGTAGATTATATATTATATATTATATATTATATATTTATATTTATATTTGTACATTATATATTATATATTATATAATTATATCATTATATATCCATATGTACATATCATGGGATGTGAATTTCCCCAAGCAGACCTGAATCCTTAGTCGTCACCTATCACAAATGACATTTCCACGGCATTCCGCGGTACAATTCTGAGGCCTAGTGGACCGATGATGTTGCTATGATGGACCGATTTGGATAGCAATAGGATGCCATAGGTCAATGATCAATTGATATCAGATCAATGATAAATACCCTCTGGTAAATTAACATAGACCCTGGCAGATAAGGGTTGGAAGACTAGTTTCCATTAAAAATTGGTGATTTGCAGGGTCTATGTTTATTTACCAGAGGGTAAATGTATATTGCTATCAAATAATGATTAAGTTTATGATTAAGTATCAGATAATTGATAGGCGTGTTTATGAAAAATGATCTATTGATGGAAAACACACATACGAAAAATGATATTTACCTAAATGATCTATTGATAAACGATTGATATCAGATCAATGATAAATAAATGGATTAATGGATACAGTAGGGAATCCTATTGATAAATGAAATATCCTATTTTTCAATGGGTAGCTATTGATAAATAGATAGGGCTATCGGGCTATCAAATCAATTGATAGCTAGATAGTTGTCAATTGACGCTGCCATAGGTCTACTATCAATCGCTATTTATTTATTTATCAATATCATCAGTGTCAGCCAATAGAACTTAGTCATCTGGTCACTCACGATTTGGAGAATAATCTCTAATTATTTCATATAGCCATTCATATATTTTGTCACGGGTTATCAAATCCTTTGTTTCGTTACGTTAGTCCCTGGAAATTAGCACAGCTGGTAATTCTTTTACAATTACCAGATAGTCTATCGATAGTGTCCCGTTATATCCACTAGTGTCCCTATTAGATCCCCATAAATTGATGGTTAATTACCAATCTACTTCCCATCATAAGCCATCTCTCCAGATTCGTACAGAACAGTGACTTAGTAAAATCCCCATTGGACCAGTTGGTACAATCCGCTGTACCCATCAACAGGGGTATGACTAGTTCGGCCATTTGGGGGATGATTCTACTTGCCTTAAACACCATGATTCCAGTGAGTTCGCAATGAGGTCACTATCATTTACCTATATCCCCATATTGCGGTTAAAAAACCTATTAAATATGATAGTCATCAACCAACAGGAGTTTGGCAGCCACTGCTCAAACATATATGTTCTCTAGATCGGTTCCAAGCAGCAAACACTCCTCTCCCCTGGGTGCCCCTGACTCACGCTGACCCTCTCGGCAAAGTCCGGCACAAGGACCTGAGAAAGACGTATCAATTGGGACGCTCAAGGCAGCTGCGAACTGAGAGGGCCGCAAAATGATAGGGATGTGGGGATATGACATTTCCCCTTATTTTCAAATAACATACAAGATTCATTTATTCCCCATTGTTGGTTGTGTTCCCCATTTTTCATGACTCTCAAAACTGACTTTTTCCACATGACTGGCGGTATAATCACGATGGTGATCCGGCCACATTTTTTCATGAACAAATTGGTGATTTGTGCGTAACGATCCTCCAAACATATAAAAAGATGTGGAAAACCCACCATGAGTAGATCATTTTTCTGAGAAAACATAGGTTTTCCATGGCTTTTCCATGGTTTCCCATGGGTTTCCATGGGTTTCCCATGGGTTTCCCATGTTTTTACGCAAGGTAACTATCAACCAACGGGGGGCCTATGACCAGGGGCCCTGGCCATCTCCTTTCCATCTGCTGCCACTGGGCCTACGGCGGTCACTGGAGAATTGTGGGTATAATTCTATAGATAATTGGATATCTGGGTATATCATGGTGGGTATATCATGGTATATCAGAGTATATCACATATATTGATAATGAACTGATATATTGGATGATCATTGATGATCATTGATGATCATTGATGATCATTGATGATATAGCCATAGTAATGTGGGTAAAACAATGCCATAATCCATAATTATTGGTATTTTCGTGTCCCACCAGATCCATGTATATCACTATCAAATAGCCAAATCATCCAATATTATCCAATCAACATTAATGTGGGAAAACAATAAACCACCCATGACTGGGAATGCTAACCATACCACCTATAAACATGGTGATTTGGAGGATGTTTTACCCACATTATAATTGATGATAGTTGGATATACCCTCTGGTAAATTAACATAGACCCTGAAAATCACCAATTTTTAATGGAAACTGGTCTTCCAACCCCTATCTGCCAGGGTCTATGTTAATTTACCAGAGGGTAATGGATGCTGGACAAGTGTTTATCACTTGGATAGCAACACTTGTTTTGTCGGAATCATGGAGAAACAACTAGTTGATGTAGCTTGGTTGTTTGATTTGCAGAAACGTCATCCGTTGCAAGATCACGTTCTACTAGGACCCCCCAGGAATCTACTAAACACCTACCGCCCCACCTGCTGTTATCTGGTGGTTGAGCCACCGTGAAAAATCCGAATGTCAATGGGCATCATCATCACATGTCGATGGTTGACAAGAAAGAATATGTTAAACCACAAACCAACTACCCTCTGGTAATTTAACATAGCTATGGAAAATCACAATTTTTAATGGGAAAATCCACTATAAATGGTAATTTTCAATAGCTATATAAACGTTTACCAGAGGGTATATACTGGATCTATTAACCACTTAATAAATGGAAGACTCCCATTAAACATCACTAAACTCACCGGCTTGAACCCATCCCCATATGCAGCCAGTGGCAAATCAAATTCATTTCCATCAACACGCGGCGCAAGGTCACCTCAAAGCCGAGAGCAGAGCCATCAGGAGTTGAACCGAATTTGCCATGAACGAACTTGGGGAGGCTACCATCTGGTAAACTAACAGTTTGCTATGGAAAATCACCATTTTTAGTAGGTAAATCAACCATAAATGGCCATAGTAGGCTATACCATGTGGTTATTCAACATAGCCATGGGAAATCCCTATAAATGAAGGTTTCTAGCTGCGAAAATCATCTATTTCTATGGGCCATCTATACCATGGCTATGTTAGTAGGTAAATCAACCATAAATGGCAATTTTCAATAGCTATGTTAGTCATAACCAGAGGCTAATATAGTTGATGTTCAAACCATGTTGATAATGGCTCATATAACCAATAACTAGGTTGATACTAGCCATTTATAGCCATTTTCTTCTAACCATGTTTTTTGTTCGTAATGGCAATATTTGTCATAGTACGTCCAACCATGGTTGCGTTTTTGAGACTTCACATGGGCTTGTCTGAAAATAGAATACCCCCAATTCAAATGGTTGATCATCATTTTCTTCATTGAGATGGCCATTAAGTCTTGGGGATACCCCAAGTCACCATGGTTTTCAAGGCTAAAACTGCCATCCATGACTTGGATGCTTTGGGAAACACCCCTATTTTGGGAAACACCCAAATTTTGGTTTGTCCGAAAATGAAGTACTCCAAAATACCATGGTTTACCATCGTTTTAACCACTAAAACTGCAATTTCTGGGGACCCCTTTTTCCCCCCCCCCCGTTCAGACACAGCAACACACTTGCGGATTGGTTGATGACTGTCTGAACGGGTGGATATGTTGGTGAACATCTAAAGGAAATCATGTGTTGTACATTTGTTTACCGTGAAATAGAGCCGTTCCTGGCAATTTTCACAGCATCATACATCATCCACTTCAGGGAATTCATGGAAAATTGCAAATGAACACCAAATTCATGGTGAATGGAAAGATCTATGAATACATGAATACATAGATGAACCAGTATTCATGGCCTTTTTATGAAAGTATCGACGGTTCCGTTGCAATTTTACACCTTACCCCTCGCCCGTTGCCCAAACGCCCGTTGACTTGGCATCCGCACTGACAAGTTCTGGCCAGCGGCACCTGTGCTGTGGCGGCTAGTGGCATAGAGTAATGGCCACATTCCATCATGATAGGTGAATACATGGTAAGTGGTTTCTGATTGCATGTTGGTAGTGAATAGTTTCCCAACTATAGTAAAGTGGTGAAACTAAATATATGATTATAGTTGGTAATTATATCAAATCATAGTATAATGATGATAATAGTGCTTTACCACCATGTACCCATCAATAATTTCCAACAATGGTGAAAAAATAGTTGGAACTTGGAATTAAAACAAATCATTTACCATGATTTACCATCAATAATTGCCAATAGTATAATTGATGGTGATTATAGTATGTTACCATGTACTACCATGGTGATAATAGTATTATAGTATAATATACTATTAAAAAAGTATGTTCAATGGTGCTGACCATGAATGCCCTGGTCGGATCCCCTCCACAGGCCATTTTTTTCTTGTGAAGAATTTAAGCCATGGAAAAACGCCGCCCAAGATGAATAGATGTAAATCATCATCCATACCCCATAGGATCCATGTATGGTATACATGCTAAAATTTGGGGTATATTGGTGGTAAATGTTACCATATATAGCATACATGGATACTATGGGTACATTTAGATGATGATTCTAATACATGATTTAGATGTGTAAATACATGAGAATACATGATTTATTTGAACAAACAAATCATCTGTTCGTATCTTTTGGTAAGATATAGATGTGTAAATCATCATCTATACAAAAGATACATCATCATCTATACACATCTGTACATGTTTTTTTTAATGGGCCATGTTCAATATAGATGTTAGATAGCCTGAAGGGACAAGGACGCCCCCAGCTACTGTCTTGGTGGTCTTGTTGATGGTTTGCTCCGATTGATGATGCTTATTATTATTATTAATGATGATAAATAAGTATTATCATTATTATAAATTATAATTACAATTATAATGATGATTGGAACAATAATAGTAATAATAAGAACAATAATATACAATAATGCTCTCATTGCCTTCCAACTCCTTCAGACATCATTCTCCAATTTCCGCCAATTTCGGCGACGCTGAACTTTCTGCCAGACTCACGGAGTCAGAAACTCTCAGTGATTTCTCAGCTAGCCATGTTTGATTACCGAAGAGTATATATATATATATATATTATCCTATAATTATAGAAAGATTATCATAAACATAGAAGTTCAATATTTCTATATATATATACACCCTTTGGTAAACTAACATAACTATGGAAAATCACTATTTTTACTGGGAAATTCCACTATAAATGGCCATTTTCAATAGCTATGTTAAATTACCAGAGGGTATATATATATATATATCTGTCTCATATTTTCCCATGAGTTTTCCATGTGCCCCTGGGCCCCAGCGCCTGACTCCGACAACGCCAAGGTCTTCCCCAAGGCTTCCATATTCAATGCGCTGAATGCCAGCGACGAGCTGCTTGGTGGCGAGGTGCCCGTCAAGGGGTGCACCTGGCGAAGTGATTTGGGATCAATCGTAGGAAAGTAGAATGGGAATGAATGGTATATCATGGGTATGTACATATATATATATACAATACACACACCTACACATGTTTATCTATAAATATGTATATATATATATATATATTGTGAATATTTATTTATATAAATGTACATATATGATAAATAAATACATATATATATACATATTGTATCTATATATATGTAATCTATACGATTATATATATACACATAAAGTGGGCAACCCAATAATACGCTTACCATTTGGGGATGGTGTTTACTACCCCAAAACAATGTGAATTTGGGGTTGGTTTATTATATTATTATTGGGTTTAGCACATTGGGCATATGGGAATATAATGGGTATACCATGGTATACCGTATATAACCAACAATATGATCTGGGTAAATCATAATAATTCACTAACCTGAAATAAGGTCATTTAGGGATAGTCACCCTTACTAACCATCATTCCCACTGAGGTCGCAGTGAGGTCGTTATAATTTACCCAGAATATGATTAACAGTTCATGGTTTAAACGTTTACATATATGTTTTCGAACACCCATGGGGAAACCCTTCAGAACATGATCTGCACATGGTGGGTTGTCAACATCTATGTGAACATTTACAGGAAGGTAAGTGCCCTTCAATGCCGATTTCAGTGATGATCTCAATCTACCCTCTGGTAATTTAACATAGCTATTGAAAATGGCCATTTATAGTGGATTTACCCATTAAAAATGGTGATTTTCCATAGTTATGTTAGTTTACCAGAGGGTAAGTCAGGATTTTGCCAGGTAAATTGAAGGTCCTGCTGGTTCCCACATGTTGCCGCCATGGTGCAGTGGAAGAAAACCTGTCTCCCTTAGAACCTCTCATGGCTTGCAACTGATGTCCCGATATCCTCAAAACCCAATGAAACCCGGGGATTGCTACAGAATAAAAAAAAACCGGCCGATAGCGTTCAGTTGCCTTATAAGGTAGCTTAACTATGGTTTATGATAGATATACAGTAACTATAGCAATGGAGTTTATAACAAATTATAAACCAACTTGTAACTCGGGTGGCACCATCCTGTATCAATGGTTGCTAAATCACTGTCAAATAATTGAACAATCGATACATTACATAATTCGTTCTATTATCCCGGGGGTAAAGTCCCGTATATTCCCATTATATCCGAATAAAATGCGTCACACACCCCTATCATAATCAATCGACCATTACGTGTTTATATTATTTTAGATTATCCATCAACATTATTCCTGCAATATGATGTTACAAATTCAATAGCACAAATCTATCCAAGGTGGTCGGCGGCTAACTACAAAACATATCCCCATATCTTTGAAAGTTAATACCACTATAAATGATCATAAAGTCCCCGTCAAACCCTTAGAACAGGTCCTAACTTTTAACTATCAAACATCAATCAAGCCAAGTGAAATATCAATATACCCAAAAAATCCAAACTAAAGGGTTTTAGATCATAACCATCAACCACGATTTATATCTTGAACTATCAGGCTGCTAGATTCATAAGCATTTTCCAGAATTTCATATCTTGAGGTCAGCACTATCAGCCTAACTATCAGCCATGTCATATTCCTGGTGGTCGTGTTTTTTCTTTTTTAATCTGGTTGGTTGGTGGTATACCTACCCCTCTGAAAAATATTAGTCGGTTGAGATTATTATTCCCAATATATGTTTGAAAAAAAAACACATATTTACTGGTTGGTGGTTTGAACCATCTTGAAAAATACGAAAGTCAACGGGAAGGATTATCCCATATATTATGGAAAAATGTTTGAAACCAACCAGATTTAGATATGACCAACTATCAAATGGTTGATTAACTGTAGGTATAACTCATGCATATATCCTAACTGGTAGATCACAATGATAACTAGCACCCGATATAATCACCCATCCATCACAATTTGTCAATTCAATTCTATATGATTCAATGGCCATTTCAGGAACCAATTGATTGGAGGTACCTACCATATATAAGGCCTATATATATATATATAAGGCTTATGTAAGGGAATATCTCCACAAAATGTGGCCAAACATATGGTACGTAAACCGTACCTCCACCTTAGGATCCTGAGTCATTCCCAAGTGGTTTGTAAAGTTCACATGAAGCGAATGGCGAATCTCAGCCGCTGCTTGCAGTCGAGGGCGCGTCGCAACGTGGAGGTGCTTGGCTTTCCGCAAGTCTTTCCAAACTGAACCATATTAGTCAGTTAGGATGATTACATTCCCAACTGAATGGAAAAAAAACAAATGTTCCAGTCACCACCAACCAGATATTTCTTTTGCAGAGTTGTTGCCATGGCTCCCAACAGTCAAATTACAAATGGATTTGGCTATCTAGGAATCTAGATCTTCCCGACCTGGGATAGCCACCACAAACAAGAATAAACAATAATACCCTACGGTAATGACTAACAGTTCGCTATTGAAAACGGCCATTGAAATAGTTTACCCAGCTACAAAATGGTGATTTTCCATTAGAAATTCTTGATTTACCAATTAAAAATGGTGATTTACCCATTAATAGCATGGTTATTTTCCTATATAGGTGATTTTCTAAGCTATGTAAACGTTTAATGTCAACCCCGGATTTTGCTAAACCATGGTTTATTAATTAGGGGGTATTCCCCCAAAAACGCAATGATTTGATACTTTTTTATGGTACCCTCCCAATTAAACAGCCGTAAACGGGGTTTATTAATCCAGGGTTGACATTACCACGTCTGGTTCATCCGTGTTCATCCCGCCCACACTTCAGCCTGTAGGCTGCTCCGCGCCGCATGCAGCGCCCGCCATGCTAGGGACGCAGCCTCAAGAGTGAAAAAAAGGCCGAGTTTCGTGGCACTGAAAAAAACGGCCGAGTTCCCTGAGAAAACATGGAGCTTGCCCTGATCAAAACATCAAAAAACTCTGATTTCACCAGCAAAAAATTATGGTTCAACCAACCCTCCCAAAACAAGTGTGTTAACACAAAATGGTGATTGTACCAACCTTTGGACGATGAGCTGTCGTGCTTGCCCTTGCTGGTGCCCTTCTCGTCGTAGTAGAAGCGCTGTCGTTTGGCTCTGGCCATGTCGACAGCTCCCATGTCTCTCAGGTGGCCCCAGGCGATAGTCCTCACCTGATTCAGCGCTTCTTGTTCATCAAGGCCCAAGAGCTGCATGTACTCCAGGTTGAAGGGCGGCACCGAATTTTCTCTGCAGTTCCAACTTGAGGTGTGCTGTGGAAGGGGATGCACTGTCAAGACTGGGTCAAACTGCATGGCATCCGGATGGGGAGGAACTGCTGTGTCAGGTCCAAGTTCTGCGACTGTGGCAAGTCCATCATCTGGTACACGAACAGCTCCACTGCTAGGGCCGGTTGCGGCTTCAGGGGGAACATTAAAGACACATTTTCAACTGAGGAAAACGTGATTAAGCACGCAAACATAAAATTTTCAGTAAAATCTGCAACTTCATCAACAAAACAATGGCCGGTGAAGGAAGCCAACCTGGCGTAAGATGCCAGTCATCTTGGGATATTTCACCGACGTCACGACGTGAGGTGGTTATAGTTCATCCAGTGACGTTGATCAGTGTTGAAAAAACATGGGGATTTCTCAAACGAAGAAGGTGATTTCGACCTCCAAACGTGTGAATATTTCACTGCCAGGAATGGAATTGTCCAAGCAAACGGGGCGATGTTCCAACTAAACATGTGTGACTTCTAGCGGAAAACAGTAAACATCAAGATCCAACCAACACTAATGTCGATCGTTGAGGGATCACAAGCAACAACAAGCAACAACAAGCAACAACAAACAACACCAAGCAACAACAAACAGCAACAAACAACAACAAGCAACAAGCAACAACAAGCAGCAACAACATTCAGCAAACAACAACAGCAACAACAACAACAGCAACAACAACACCAACAAACAAGAAACAACAAACCAGCAAAAACAAGCAAGCAACAATAAACAAACAACAACAAGCAAGAAACAACAACAAACAATAAAGAATAAACAAGCAAGAAACAACACGTAAGTACAACAAGTATGAACCAACGAGTAAGAAACGACAAACAAGAAACACCAAGCAAGAAACACAAATCAAGAAACACCAAGTAAACAACTATAACTACCATTGCAACTACAGCAGCATCAACAACAACAACAACAGCAACAGGAACAGCAACAACAACAGCAACAACAGCATCAACAACAACAACAACAACCACAACAACAACAACCACAACAACAACAACCACAACCACAACCACAACAACCACAACAACCACAACAACAACAGCAGCAACAACAGCAGCAACAACAGCAGCAACAACAGCAGCAACAACAGCAGCAACAACCACAACAACCACAACAACAACAGCAGCAGCAGCAACAACAACAACAACAAAAACAACAACAACAACAACAACAACAACAACAACCAGAACCACAACCAGAACCACAACCACAACCAGAACCTCTCTTGCAGCCACTGTGTGATCCAAAGTAGCGACAAATCATGGCTTCGCAAAACACGGTTCAACAAGCATTGGGGTTGAATCAACGACACATTTTCCAATTTGACCGGCAAAAAACATGATTTATTTATCATGAATTCTTAAGCAACAAACATTGTTTTGTCAACACATGGTGAAATTGAACCAGGAACACTGGGATTTGTGAAAAATCATCCTGTTTTACCTGCAAACATCGGGATTGAAGAGGTGGGTGTCTGAGAATGGCACACCTCCCAGTAATGAAATTGCGATTCACGCATCGGTGGAATGGAGTCCCTATGTCCTTATATCCCCAGGTTGACAATGGGAATAACAGGATCCGAAATGGAGTTACTGTACATATGTACCAAAACAACATACATTGTGGGATATTCTGATCTTCCCTAAAATCTAGCCCTTACAAAGGCCTTTTGCATAGTAGGTACCTATAATTTATCACTGAAATTGCCATTGATCATCTATATATATTTCTGTGTATATACATGTATATATATATATATATGGCTTTGTCAGTGGGATAACACCTTCCCAATGATTATTTCATCACACAGGTCACCCTGAGGAGATCACAGTAGGATCCACCCAGGAGGAGGAACCGCGCAGGTAGGACCTCGTTTTTAGGTGCTTTTGGCAAGGCTTTTTGATGCTGCTGGAAGTTGGAGAAATTGGAAAAGTTGGAAATTTTCATGGTGAAACATGATGTTTTTCCATGCTTAGTGGGGTACTTAGAAGTACCTTCACGTTTTTTTTGTTCATCCAGACATTGAGCGCTGAGCAGGATCTTCATCCAGTCTGTGATCATCCAAAGGGTAAAGCTACCAATTAGATTGCCAGAAAGGGATTGGGAAAAGTCGAAGAACATGAAACTGGTTGGTGGTTTCAATAGTTACCCTCTGGTAAATTAACATAGACCCTGGCAGATAGGGGTTGGAAGACTAGTTTCCATTAAAAATTGGCTATTTTCAGGGGCTATGTTTATTTACCAGAGGGTAATCATCTTTCATCCGTTACAGTCATTAGTACCAATTACCATATATATATATATATATATTTACCATATCACCATATATCTTTAAGCATCTGGTTGGTGGTATACCTATCCCTCTGAAAAATGTGAGCTCGTCAGTTGGGATGATGACATTCCCAACTGAATGGAAAGTCATCAAATCCATGTTCCAAACCACCAACCAGGAAATATCACACCTTTATACTGGATAATAGGATTTCTCATCATGGAGTATATCTGATCATCCCTGATTTATTGGGCCAGTATAACCCCCTATAATCATCAACCAAGAGGGGTTTTGAAGACCGCTCATTCAAGCAGTGCTCTGGAAAAATTGCTAAATCCTAATCAGCACAAGATCAAAGTACCAAAATACCATCTGGTTATTTAACATAGCCATGGAAGCCATGGCAAATAAAAATAAATGGGTTACCTATTAGAAAATTGTGATTTTCCATGGCAAGCTATTAGTCATGACCAGATGGTACCCATTCAAGCTGAATCGGGTCTTAGCGGATTGTTGATCTTCATATTGTTGATAGATGTTGCTGATTTAACCCCCAATGGCGGACTCTCCATTAACAAAAATGTATCAACCAGGATATCTTGTTGTTAGTTATATCATACTTGTATATATATATATATATACAAAATATATAATAACATCCCCACATTATTTACCCATGATGTCACCGTTTTTTATTTTCAAAGAAATTTTAGAAAAGTACAATATTCCGCTCAAAGATTCCCGCGTCCTGGCGCATTTCATAAAAATCATCTCCAGAAACCCTGTAAAAAACAATGAAATATTTCTATGAACATCCCATGAAATCCGAATTCCAAGGTAAAATATGGTAAAATGCTATAACATATTTATAATATATATATATACACACATGCTGACATACAGGATGGTGCCCACCCACTTACAATTAAGTTGGTTTATAAACACCATGAATACTATAGACTATAGTATACTATAGTTATATTTACCATAAACCATACATTTCAGCCACAAATTCGTGTCCAGCACGTCCTGGGCAGTCGCACGCGTGCATTCGGGCACCGAGTGGTTTGGAGGGCGAGATGTTGGGCAAACCGATGGGGTCACGAAGAAGCACCTGAGGCAGCAGCGAGGATGGGGGAAACGTCCACTTTTTTGGGGATATCATGTGGGATAATGGGATTAATGGGATTAATGATGGATAATGTTTTCCTGGTCATCTCACAGAACTTCTCAGTTGAACGGAGGGTTGTCATCACCGAGACAGTGCATGTTTTGCCAGACTCCATCGTGAGGACCTTGCCCATGTGGAAGATTCCATTGGCATCAGCCTTTGCTAGCCGCCGCTCTTGGGCTGCCGCTTTCGAGGCTTTTGAGCCGAACCCCTAGGCGGCATTTGGCCACGGCGTCGAAAACCCGAAGGTTTTTCAATGCCCTGGCCCGCTCCTGCTCAAGCGCCAAATCCAGGAGGAGGAGGAGGAGATGGACACTGCAGAACCTTCTTTAACATAGGCTGGGGCTGTGGTCACAATTTCTCCCCATATGCCTTGTGGCTGCACGCCCTCTGTACTACTGGCATAATCCAAGCCAACGAATTCGCTCCACCCGTACTTGAAGCCCATCTCTGTCTTGCTGGGAGGGATTGAGGTGGCTGCAGTGGCCGGGCTTGCTTGGCAATCTATGGTTAATATATATAAATCATAAAAAAATGGGCCATGTCCAATAGCGAACTGTTGTGATTTTCATGGGATTAATGATGGATAAGGATGGATAATGATGGGATTAATGGGATATAATGTGGGTAAAACAATGCCATGTTTACCACCCATGACTGGGAATGGTGTATACCGTAATAAACATGGTGATTTTGGGGGATGATTTATGATTTTGTTTTACCCACATTTTTGAGGATATATACACAGATATAGCCCTAATAAGTCTGGGTGAATTACAATATTTCACTAACCTGAATAGTTCGGCCATTTGGGGATGATTTCCCTTATTAACCATGATTCCAGTGAGGGAGAACAGTGAGGTCGTTATAATTTACCCAGATAAGTCTAATAATCTGATTTTTGGATTTTTTTGGGTAATGACTTGGAAGTTTCCTAAAATATGGGGGTCATTGGCTTTCCCATTGACAATAACATACAATAACCAATTTTGGATGATTTGGGGGTTCCCCATTGAGTTCTCCCATTTTAGAAAACCTCTATTTGTTCGTGGGACATAGTGGGGATGGAACGGGGATATATAAACCTCTGATAAGGGTCCAATGGAATATTCATGCCAACTTGCACCTCGTTTCCCATATAGATATCAGTAGATCCACCGAAGCTTCACCCTTATAGTTTTCATGGTTAAAGCACGTTTTTACCACCCTAATGTCAACCCCGGATTAATAAACTATGGTTTATGAAACTTGTGGGGTACTCCTCCAATAGTCATTTCATCTGATACATTTTTATGGTACCCTCCCAATTAAACAATCGTTTGGGGTTTATTCCCGAGAGCGCCTGCGAAGGGTTCTTCGTAAAAAAGCAGCCGTTATACTACATCTTCACACATTCACATCTGCAGATCTACATCTTCTACATCTTCACAACTGCAGATCTACATCTTCACACTCTCACATCTGCTGATCTACATCTTCACACTCTCACATCTGTTGATCTACATCTTCACACCTTCACACCTGCAGATCTACATCTTCACACTCTCACATCTGCTGATCTACATCTTCACACCTTCACATCTGCTGATCTACATCTTCACACCTTCACACCTGCAGATCTACATCTTCACACCTTCACACCTGCAGATCTACATCTTCTACATCTTCACACCTTCACATCTGCAGATCTACATCTTCACACTCTCACATCTGCTGATCTACATCTTCACACCTTCACATCTGCAGATCTACATCTTCACACCTTCACACCTGCAGATCTACATCTTCACACCCTCACACCTGCAGATCTACATCTTCACAGCCTCACATCTGCAGATCTACATCTTCACACCTTCACATCTTCTCTCGCTCTTCTTTCTATCTCTCTCTTAAGGCGGGGGCGGTGCCGCCGGAGCGCCACGAAACGCAATCCTTTCGCACGAAATGGACGTTGGACGTCAGAAACTGAGGGAAAAATTGTGATTTAACTTAGTCAAATGCAACCCTTTCGCACGAAATGGACGTTGGACGTCAAAAACTGGAGGAAAAATTGCGATTTTGAGGTGTCACGGGCAACCCTTTCGCACGAAATGGACGTTGGACGTCAAAAACTGAGAAAAAAAAATGCGATTTTACCCTGTTCATCGTGACCCTTTCGCACGAAATGGACGTTGAAGGTCAAAAACTGCAGTAAAACTGCGATTTCACGGGTCCGGTCTCTGTGTGTGAAAGTGTTTGTGTGTAAAAGCTTCTGTGTGTAAAAGTTTCTGTGTGTAAAAGCTTCTGTGTGTAAAAACGTCTGCGTGTAAAAGCTTCTGTGTGTAAAAGCTGTGTAAAAGGGTCTGTGTGTAAAAGGGTCTGTATGTAAAATGGTCTGTGTGTGAAAGCCTCTGTGTGTAAAAGCTTCTGTGTGTAAAGGAGACTGTGTGTAAAAGCGTCTGTGTGTAAAAGTGTCTGTGTGTAAAAGGGTCTGTATGTAAAAGCGTTTGTGTGTAAAAGCGTCTGT
>Ga0126342_10007742_pt1:12500-19229 | contig 19229 bp, 12 predicted proteins | sample Cyp1metagenome_FD_92528 | JGI IMG/M metagenome (GOLD analysis project Ga0126342, IMG submission 92528) | Coral microbial communities from Lord Howe Island, Old Settlement Bay, Australia - Cyphastrea 1 metagenome | ecosystem: Host-associated > Invertebrates > Cnidaria > Coral ... | reverse complement strand
TATATATATATATGTATGTATGTACAGTATGTATGTATGTATGTATGCATGTATGTATGTATGTATGTTCCCATCTCATTACCTGCCACTTCCAACCTTGGACGTCCCATCTCCTGTGGTAAATCCGTCTTCCCATCTCATTACCTGCCACTTCCAACCTTGGACGTCCCATCTCCTGTCGTGAATCCGTCTTCCCATCTCATTACCTGCCACTTCCCATCTTGGACGTCCCATCTCCTGCGGTAAATTCGTCTTCCCATCTCACTACCTGCCACTTCCCATCTTGGACGTCCCATCTCCTGCGGTAAATTCGTCTTCCCATCTCACTACCTGCCACTTCCCATCTTGGACGTCTGTGTTTCCCTGGAAGTCCCAAGATTCTTGTCAAATTTGATCAAATATTCCCATGTCATCTGTCAAAAAATGGGAAAATACCTGCCCGTTAGGTCGGCGCATAACTCCCATGTCATGTGCATTATAAAAAACACGTAGCAAAATTGAGACATAAATCCCATGTCATGTGCCAAAAAACCTCGGCTAAATCGGCCGCAAAGTCTCGTGTCATCTGCGCCTACTATTTATATATATATATGTATCATTCCTAATGTATGAATAATATCACCATTTTTTCTTGGTTAGATCCATTTACCCTCCGGTAATCGAACATGGCAATGGAAAATACGCCATTATCACCATTTACAGATTATTTTTCCATGAGAACCTCTATTCTTACGGGGGTTTCCATTGCCACGTTTGATTACCGGATGGTAACGATCTTGATAGCCTCACACCCCCCAAGTATGGGTGAATTTAACAGGCCAAAATGTGGAACAAATGTCCAAACATTGGGAATGCATATATATATATTTTCTTTGTTACAGTAAGAATAAGTACTTAAATAAACAACAACAATGAAACTTACTCAATTGAAATGTTCACCAAAAATTAAGATGGCGGGCGGTCAAACAAGCCCAAAAAATTGGGTGGCCAATAATTTTGAGCCAGCCAGAAAACCGCTAGATAACAACTGTGTGAGTCGAAGGGACTTTATGCTTTGACTTGTTCAGATAAAATTGAAACCCTGCCAACCACAGGAAATCTGCAACAATACCATTGTTGAACGCGAAGCATCCAAACCCTTGACCCTTAAGACATCTTGAAGCCTATCTCACTCATGTGAATGGATACTCGGTATTGGGAAATCGTGCTGACGGCGGGGGCCACAACGCCGGTATGTAGTCAATCATGGCAATGGAAATTCCCATTGAATGGGCAATGGCAATGGAAAATTGTTTATAAACTGTTGGTTTTTCACTGCCAGGTCTGAATACCAAAAGGTAAACTTCTTGACTGGGAACTTGTGGATGCATCTCAGGATTGGTGGGTAATCTTGATTTTCCAATTATAGTCATGGGTTTTATGGGCATGAGTCAAAACCCTGGTACCCTTTCTGTTCACCCCAAAAAAGCTGGGATTCATATATGTTCATCCAGGCATTCTATCGGCCGAGCGACGTAAGGATCAGCTCGCCAATCTCGCCGATGCCTGAGAAATGCGTTGCTAGAACAGAAAAGTTGGTATGTCAATACAATATATTTAAACAAGTGTCTATATATACATATATATATATATATGTGTAATGCGTTCATAAAGTAAACATATCATACATAACAATTTTAAAATCATATCATCAATAAGTGAAGCGTGTTTATCCAAATATGTATAAATATGTACTGACGTACGCGTTGGCCATGTCTGCAGCCTGATTTTTTCGCAGATGGTCATATATCTCAAGTGGACATACCTCAGAAACAGGGCGAATCCCATGGTTATTACTTCCATAATCCACAATATTTCCATATATAATCCATATTCTGGTATTATGGATTGGGAAACATTATATCATATGGTTACTACTTCCCAATAATGGTTGAATCTAGTGGTTAATTCATGGCATCCAATTCATGGCAAATCGAAGCGAAATCAAATCGCCATTTTCGCGTCTCCATTCTGAACGCCTACCAGCTGACCTTTCTGTTGGATTCTTTGACGGAGGGTTAATAGCATGATTACATGTACAATATTTAGACAAACACAATTGATTCACATATCATCCTAGAAACCTAAAATAATATACATCAAAAACTTACGATAAACATGTTCAAATATATATATATATATATAAAAACCTGCAACATCATACTTTGACATCTATTAAGATATATCTATGAACAATTTGACATAAATAAATATATATATATATATATCAACACATATGGATATCATCTATTAATTCATAGTTAATCATTATTAGTTAATTAACTCTATATCATCATAGTTTATAATTAACGGTATACCCTCTGGTAATTTAACATAGCGAAATGGAACATCACCATTTTTAATGGGAAAACTCACTATTTTCTATGGCCATTTTCCATAGCTTTTTGACATAACCAGAGGGTACAAACTCTGATGATCTCCCAAAGCCGAGGCCGCCGAGGCCGCCGAGGCCCCAGCACGCGCAGGATGAAGTCCGACGAACCGTCGATGCTGAAATCCGGCGCATCGCCCAGCCTCGGCGGACGTCGGTGGGGCACCGGATGCCCCGGGGCATCCCACGTTGACAACTGGATCAACTGGGTTAACGTTTGGGTGGGGATATCCAATATCACATGATATCTATTGATATCTGATATTTATGGGTTTATAAACGAACTTACTCTAGAAAGAACGATAATTCCTTTTGAATTTGGAGATTTATAGCTGGAGAAATCCTACAGTGAATGATTATTTTCCAATTTCGCAGGGATAGACACTACCAGTTTGCTTTAATTCACTACAAAAAATGATGATTTGATTTACCAAATGTAAGGATAGTGATTTACCATAGCTAAGTTAAATTATCGGCAATCAAACTAAACGGTGGATCTTGGATCTTCCATTGCCATGTTTGAGTACCAGAGGGTATTTATAGTATGAACAAAGTTTCATCATTTACTTCTCAAGACATCATAACACATAATTTGTTCATGTGTATCTATGTTTTGAACAAAGTTTTTATTCATTTGACATGTTAACTTAATACAGAAGTTTGGTGATAGCATGATATGATATCATTAATCAATGAATTAAAACTAGCTTGATGTAGATACAGTATGCACATCGGCTGTATACTTGTAAGTAACTTCAAATTCTATGGCACTTTAGATATTGCATGTGTATATGTGTATGAACATATACACACTTTATACATGGTCTCGGCGTTGTTGTCTCTGTAGTACGTTCCCATCTAATTAATTAGTTTAGGTGCATGGGTGTGCGTCAAAGTTTGGGGTGCGTAGTATCTTGATCCACCTCCTCTCACATTGCCTATGACCTAGCTGCCATGTGGGTATGCGTCATTTTGCAAATGACATCACATCCGATATATATATATATACATATATATATATATATATTCAAATTCCGATCTTTGTGGCTTAAATCCTGATTTTTGATTTTCAACTCACAATTCTTCATGGTTGAGTCCTTGTTTTTGTTGCTTAAATGCTAAGTTGTTACGGTTCAAAACCACTTTTTGATGCTTGAGCCGCAGCCATCACAGCTATTTTTCTTCTTTCAGTCCAACCATACTTTGAACCATGTCGTTTCCGCATCAAAAAGTGGTGGGAGGAAAATTCCTCCCATATATGGTGTCTGAAAATAGGCTATACCACCTGGCAATTTTCCTGCTGAAAATGGGGTTCTAATCCATTGGATTTATAGGGATTTTCCCCTTTTTTACTTAACTCAAACCCATGTTTCTGATTGATATTGGATAGTAAAGACTCCAACCCCTATTATATAAACATGAATTTCCCATTAATTCCCATTAAATTCCCGTTAACCAACCAACGGTTTTCTTCGCTTCCAGTTGGGGCTCGCGCCATTTGCCCGGCTCGAAAGGTGTGTCCGACGCAACTCCGTGGACCGGCGACGTGGCCTCGAGGGGAACCGCAGTCACCAAAGTTGGGGTTTTAAGCCCCCAGTGATCAATGGTGGATATTTAATGATTATGTATATATATATATATATATTCATACATATTTATATCTACATATATATATATATATATTTAATGGTTGTCAAACAATTTAAATTTGTCCCATATTAGTTTTTGTGTTATCATCGCTAATGAACCCTATTGATGACTTGAATTTACCTATCAATGACTATACATATATATATATATGTATGGTTGATGTCTTTCATACTGGCACTAGTTGGTGGTTTCCTTTGGTGTTTGTTATTCTGTGAAATCAGCAGTTTTGACTATCGTTTGTGATTTATTGAAAACAAAAAATCCTGGGACTGTTCATTTTTATGGTGGTTTATGTTTTACAAGGAAAAACACAACATTTTTTGTCAGTCTTGCATAACATACAGTCTTATCATTCTTGACAATTGCCATGAATGATGTGAATGATATTTGATATTCTATTCTTACAACCACTATTCACCAGCGATAAATGCTTGATATTTATGATTATCAACATATTAACCCTTGAAAATTACCATTAATAGGTAGGATGATTGATAATCAATGGTTGCAATGTGGTGCAGTTGGCTTAATAATTTAATAACCCCCATTAACGAGTTCGATATATATATATATATATATACATATCTACCACAAGTCCTGGTTATTGGAGTTATGTTCACTAACTTGACTATCTTCAGGCCTTGCATTCTAACAATCAATAGTAAAGGTCTAAACATCATTCGCATGGGGACAGTACAGGATGGTTGGTTTATGATCAGTTTTCCAAGATGTTGATGATATTCACTGAGCGCTTCATCTTATCTTCGAACTTCTCCAACTTTTCCAACATACATTTACATCACTCCGAGTTTCCAGGCGTCCAATGTGTTTTCCGATTTGTCTGACTGTTTGGAGGTTGCGAAAAACACACAGACATGGGTTGCCCCTATCCAAAATGGAACTATTCATCAACGACCTTGCACGTAATATTGGATGATCTCCTCACAAACTGGGCTAACCTTGGACCCTCAGAAAAACTGTATCAAACACATAAGACAGCGCTTGGACTAACAAAAAATATCAAAATTGAAGCCTGAAATACCCAGAACAAGTCATGGTTGTCTGATTCTTGCTGGATAAGAAAAAAACACCTGCCATCAAAATGGCTACCACAAAGGTTAAGCCATAAGGTGCGCCCTCCTATAGTCTAACCTATCACTGGAAAGCATCTCTCAATGACTCAATTAATCTGCATAATTATAATAAATGACTTCATTCATAGATATACACGTACATATAATGTACATATATACATGTATATTATCAACATCATATATATATATAATATATAATATATATAATATAACTAATATAATATACATCATGATGAATTCCGTGTCACCATGCGTGATATTTTTTTCAGTGGAGGGCACCCTCTGATACTCAAACATGGCTGGGTGCAACGGATCCACATCGCACTAAACCCAGCAGGACCATGGTGACCATGACCCAGGGGATCCCAGGGGATGTGGCCGCCATGTTTTGTTGAACAACAACCTTGAAAACAGGATGAAACATTTTTTGTAACCACGATATAGATAGATAGATAGATAGATAGATAGATAGATATATAGATAAATATAAACTGATTATCATATATATATATATATTACTATCAACTGATTAGAAAATTGTTGTGATGACAAATCGCTATTGTCGGCATTATCATTATGTTCATTACTACTATTATTTTCATTATCATCATTATCACTTATCACCACTATCATCATTAGCATCATTATTATCATTGCTATCACATTGCTATCATTATTATCATTGTAGTCATTATAATTGCCATCACTGTTATATGTTTTAATTGTTATTATCATCATCCTTATCTGGTTGGTGGTTTCAACCCCTCTGAAAAATATGAAAGTCAGTTGGGATGATGACATTCCCAACTGAATGGAAAAATACAACATGTTCCAAACCACCAACCAGTTATTATTAGTGTTAAATGTTCTGGTATGATCTGGGCGTAGCAAGATATGACGCCTGTGGCCGTACACCGAATTTTTGGAAACTCCTGTGCTGAACTCGTAGGATATCGAAAAACACATTGTGTGGTAATGGCTACGCAAAAATAACAATAATAAAGACCTGGTTGGTGGTTTTTACCATCTTGAAACATATGAAAGTCAATGGGAAGGATGACATCCCATATATGAAATGGACAATAAAAAATGTTCCAAACCACCAGCCAGAAACAGTTTACCAAAATATAGCAGTTTTCCTTGGCTAAATTCCAGGACATTGTCTTGGTTCACATAGCATGGAATTCTATTGTTTTCGATGTGCTTACAACATGTGCAAAACATCTTCCAAATCTTGCAGGTCAGAAATTTCAAAGCATCCCATCATGACTTTCCCTGATGGTTCCGTAAAATGGGGGTAATCATCTTTTAAAATAGGATTTCCATAATAAACTTATAAACCATCCAGCTATTGGGGATCCCCCATGATTTTGGAAACCTCCAAACCGCGGCGGTCCTGCTTCACCTTCCGCAAACTCAAAGGGCCCCAATCACCGTCCGTGGAAGCGACCTCTTTTGCAGCCGCGGAGGCTCAAAATCCATGGGAATTACACCATAAAAATAGAAAATGCTGGCGCCCCCCCAGTTTTAAGTTGGTTGATAACCACCATTATC
>Ga0126342_10007742_pt1:0-7500 | contig 19229 bp, 12 predicted proteins | sample Cyp1metagenome_FD_92528 | JGI IMG/M metagenome (GOLD analysis project Ga0126342, IMG submission 92528) | Coral microbial communities from Lord Howe Island, Old Settlement Bay, Australia - Cyphastrea 1 metagenome | ecosystem: Host-associated > Invertebrates > Cnidaria > Coral ... | reverse complement strand
AAACCGCCATGAACATATTAGGTGAATCATCTTAATAGGCCATGGCTTCCACAGCAAATTGTAGAATTACCATAGGGATCCATAGGGAAAATCTGAATCATGAAACACATCCAAACCACGGCCTTGTTCAGCTTTGGACGGATCAATATTGATCAATATCCACTGGTGGTAAGCGATGAATCCCCAGTTGGCTCAGGAATCAACCCCCGGCAGGGGATGTCTTGGGGCGACAGCGGGTCTGGCAACAAACATGTCCCATCTAAACATCCCCCCAAAAAGCACGAACTTGCCAAACAGGAACACTTTAACGACAACAGGTCCGATATCATACTAATAAAAACCATAAATCATACATATATATATATATACGTATATATAATATGTATTAATATGTATAATATTCTTGTCCAGAATACCCAATTTCGATTGGCCCATTTCTTGTGATGTCCAATCTCCAACCTTCTGCGGTTTTATCCACACTCTCCACTCGGACCGCTGGGAGTCCCAAACTCCACAGCTGCTTGGTCGGTGCCTTGACTCCGGCAAAGCATCCGCTGGCTTTTTTTTGGACAAAAGAACCGTGACGTTCGACAATGTTTTATATTGCTTGAAATGGTTTAATTATAATATTTTATAGGTGTAGATCCTCCGTTTTATTGGTGGCAAGTTGGCGTTTTCAAGAGTTCATTCATGATTTAGGCTGCTAGTTGCTTTTCATCATATGTTTCCAGTAGGATCTAGGATTTTCTAGGCAACATAGATACAATGACACGCCAACTTGAAATGTTGGCTGCATCTTGGAGCTTCCTCAAACCGTTGCACAAACGATGAGGCCTGGTCGCGATCATTTGAATATTCCGTATATGTATCCGTATGTAATGTTCATTCCTGTTTCTTAATCACCATTGTAAATTCCCGACATCTACAATTAATAACAAGGAAACACTTTGACAACGTATTTTCTGGTTGGTGGTTGACCTACCCCTCTGAAAAATGATGGAGTTCGTCGGTTGGGATGATTTTTCCATTCCCAACTTTTCATGGAAAGTCAATCCAAAAAAAATCATGGTTCCAGTCACCACCAACCAGGTATTTGAATCACATCTCACCATCTTGCACCATCACTTCACCACCCATGGCCAAGCTGCTGGGAAGGTCCCAAGAGACCAGGCCAACCTGACATGGCTAGTTGAAAATCCTACCTAGCTGGAGGTTTTCATGGAAAAAACACATAGGAACATATTGGAAACATATGGGAAATCCACTAGAAATAGGAGGTTTATAGCAGGGAAAACCATCTATGATCGGGAGGAATCTCCATTGCTATGTTTGATTACCGGATGGTATTTTGATCATTGTCTGCTGTGTATTTCATAATTTATGGAATCTGAAAAAATACAAGAAACCATAAGAAACCATACTTATTCAATTTGAACTAGATGACTTAGATGACACAGTCTACATAATGAAAAACACCAAATGTGGAATCATTTTCTACTCAGAAAATCTATGGATGATTCTGAATATTGGGACTTTTTCCGTCAAAACAGGCAACGCATCACAGCTGGACACATTGGGCTGGTTTCGGGGTATGAAGATCCCCTCGACTAGTGCCGTGACTATTTTGGCTCAAAGATTTTGCCTGTCAAACCGCCGGACAGATGTAGAACTTATCATGGGTAACCTTAGAAACACATAGAACACATAAAAGTAAACATCACTAGTTAGCATTGGTTGGTGGTTTTAACCATCTTGAAAAATATTAGTCAATGGGAAGGATTATCCCGTATATTATGGAAAATACAAAATGTTCCAAACCACCAACCAGATCATATCCTCCCCCAAGCTAATGCATAGCAGGGGAAACATTCACCAAGTTTCACCTACTGTATCTTTATACTAACGAATAAGAACAAATAGTGTATCGCCACCTTTCACCCGATGGCCATATCCTTGTCCTAAAATTGGGGTCCCATGAAGAAGCGCAAATTTCTGGTCTCCTGTATCCCTGAGTATCCGTGTGTCCTCCATTTAAATCATTTCAGAGCAAAGCCCAACCATCCATGGTGTATAGCCATATATCATTTATCCCCAAAAAAATGGAAAGGGAAGATTCACAGGAGCCCCCGCGAATCACAGGAGGAAAACCAAATGCCCGAGCCGTTAGTGATTCCTCTGCAATCCGTCGTCGTAATTCTCATATTGGTCCAAAATATATTACACTGGGTTTCAAAGATAGTAGTCCCATATATATACAATAATGCATTATATGTATATATATATTATGCGCATATGTACATATAGTGTGTGTATATAAATACATATATACAAATAGATACCTTTAATATAGTGGTATCCCATTAGATTCCAATTATTTTCCATGGTGCTACTATTTTGTGTTGGTTTCCCTAGATACCACAAATCCCTGAAACAGGAAACATCCTGTCGCTGGACAACCTGAGTGTCCCTGAGTATCAAAAGATTAAATCCAATCAATTTCCTATTTATCATGGTTAAGTCCCTATTTAGAAACCGTGTATATATATATATATACATATCATATCATAATATACCATAAGATATGTATATATATATAATATATATATTATATATATATGGTATATTATGGTATATTATATGTTTGGGGTACATAATAAACCATAGATATATACCAAAATATTAGATTTCTGTACCCCAATGCATTCTTCCCCAACTTCCCTTAGCCAAAAAAACAGCCTCAATGGCGTCAGGGTGAGGGATGCCGAAACATGAAGACCTCTGCGGAGTGGGGGAACCATTGGTTTATCGTTCAGGATGGGATGGGAGGTTTCTATTTCTTCAAAGCAGTTGATCATAATTCAATCTATAGTTGATCAGTTACGATATTTTGGAAAATGATGTTCTAAGTATATGTCCGTCACTATAATTCAATTTTTAATCAGTCAATATCTTTCATCTTTCAAAAAGTCCAAAGCTTAGCTATCGGCTGACGAAAACATGAGAGTTCTATCGAATGGGGGTTTCCTGAAATTATCAACCCAAATGATGCAAGTCATTAGACCATGACTTAGTATTGAGACCCATGCTTTTGGGATCTATTTGAAGAAACCATCAACATTTAGTTCTTTCACACATTTACCCTCTGGTAAACTAACATAACTATGGAAAATCATCATTTTCAATGGGTAAATCCACTATAAATGGCCATTTTCAATAGCTATGTTAGTTTACCAGAGGGTATCATAACATATCTCCACGTTGTCTCGAATTGTTGCAAGCCTCACGGATCTCAGGAGTGCCATCCCAAAGGCTGATCTGACACAGAAATTCTGATGAATCAACCAATAGCCACGATAGATACTAAATGTTTACTACTATAGAAACAACACATCCTAATATCAACAACATATAAGAACATTAATCATATGAGGAACAGCATTTGTTTGTTGTTGTTCTTGCTGATACTTAAATGGATTCAATTCCTATATCCCAATCAGTGGACTCGGTAGACTGGGATTACACTTCCATTGGTGTCTACCAAAGCTAATGCCATTTTTACCGGTTGCTTACACCATGACTAAATGGGTCACTCAAAAAATCATCCCAATTTTTTTTAAGGGTATGGGTATACCATGTTATACCAAATAACAATTCCCAATTCTGAATGAGAATGGTTTAGTGTTGGGTTTGCCTCATGAAACTAGCACACATGGGCAGGTACCCTCAATCAACGGATAACAGTGGCATGGGTAAACCATGGTAAACCCATGAAGTCCTCCATATTAACTTATTGTTACCTCTGGGAATTAAAAAACATCGCCATGGACAATCACTCATTTACTTCGATGATTTATCGTTTTGGATGGCCATATTTTCATATATTTTCCATGGCTATGTTAAACGAAGGAATACCCTCTGGTAAACTAACATAGCTATGAACAATCACTGTTTTAAATAGGAAATTCATCTACAAATACTACAAATAGCTATATAAATGATTATAAATTATCCGTTTTCCATGGCTATGTTAGTTTCCTACATGATGGTTTCAATCGACGTTTTACATGTCAATTTTCGGCACGAGCTTTCGGTCGACGTCCCTGAGTCCCTGAGTCCCCTGGCTGGCCACAATGTCGAAACCTTGGGGTTAAACATCCCCGGGAACTGGGGAACTGTGGAGCAGATTTCCTTGGGACATTTGTGAAGTTGTATTGACATATATATATATATTGAAATCAAATAGATTCTATTGAGTCTCTAGGTATCTGGAATACATTGGCTAATGTTTTACATTGATTTTTCGTACATGGCTACGGGAATAACCAATCAGCATCATTGGTTGATAGTATATATGAATTACGACAAGTGACACGCACTATATATAAGTATTATACATTGATATGTGGTTATTTTGCCGACACAACCTAAAATCGATATGGCTGCTACAAACTAGAGATCTGCATTTAAGGTATGCGATAACCCTGGTTTTCACACCAGAGTAGCTTGTGTATCGCTGGATATTCATCCCTTCAACCCTCAGTGACTGATAGGTTTTGAATGGTTTTGACCCATCCGCAAATACTCCCTGAAATATCTGGGATACATTGCCATTGAGATTCGATATTTCAGGAATATCGATCGTGATATCCCAGTTATCGTTGGTTAAGGTCCCCTCAAAAAAAAACAAAGCGCGGATGTCTCCATAAAAAAATAATCATCGGTCAAGATTTAAGATCATCCTCACCAGGAGCACAACGGAAAACACCGCAGCAAGGATACCCTCTTGTTGTTGTAACAGTTTTGCTATTGAACATGGTCCATTTATCATTTATATATATATATATATATATCTATTGAAAGTTGATTTCCCTATTTCTATCATCTATAGTTGTTTTTATATTTAGTTGATGTCCATTTATCATTTAAAATACCCTCCAGTAAATTAACATAGACCCTGGCAGATAGGGGTTGAAAGATTAGTTTCCTCTAAAAAATGGTGATTTTCAGGGTCTATGTTTATTTACCAGAGGGTATATATATATACTATATAAGAATGGAGATGTTCCATATGTTACAGCCAGGATCACTTTTGGACAGAAACTGTTCACCGCCGACTCTCTGGAGCGGAAATCTGGTGAGCCATCTGTAACGGTTATGAAATCATGACTGATTAATGGTGGATATCATTAGTAATAAACCATATGGATCCATAATATAATATAATATAATATAATATAATTATATCCACCATATCTGTTATAGTATACAATCTCAAAAACCATCTATGTTGGAGTGAAATCTGTTGGGATATAATTAATTATAATTATAGTATATGATGATGGTTATTATATGTTATCACCAACATCTGATGGTTATTGCTATACAAACAAATCAGACAAAAAATCCTGGACAGCCATGTTGGGATGGTTCGCCTAAAAAAAAAACTGGATCAGTGTGATCAATGTTTGATCATAGCTTTGTCTGAGAATATGGTATCTCAAAAATATTAAAAAAGGTGGTGGTTGATCATCAATCTCCCCACGAAAGTGGCAAGTTTAGGAGTACCCCTGAGTAGCCCGTTTCTGGTGAGCAAAGTGCAAGTTCTGGTTGGTCAAATGATTCTTTCATGCGTTAAACCCATCCCACTTTCACCCCAGTGATATGGGTTTGTCTCAAAGCAGCGGAGTGACCCCCAGATCAACCATATTTTCATGGTCAAAATAAAGTTTCAAAGCCTTCAATGGGAATACCTATTTCCGAACACACCCAACAGCTCGATTAGTATTGGTTCATCATTGAGTTATACATATATATATATATATACATATTATATATATATATATTATATATATATCCCCAAATACATATATATATACCCCTATCATTATCCCCATGTTTGCAGGTTTCATCCCCGATATCATCTCCCCCAGCGAATCTTCTGCAAGCTGCTCTTGCACCCATTCCGCCAGAAAGGCGTAGGGCTCTCCTCTTTCAGTACCCCAACCGGCAGGTGAAAACGGGAGGCTTATCCAACCATTAAGGGACCCAAAATGAATAAACAACTATTAACAAACCCCAAATCAACAAATCCAACTCTAAACCATGTTTTTTGATGTTTTGTTGGGTGGTGATTGAGAGGGAAAGCATGGGAAAGCGGTTACAGTACAGTAAGTATTATGTTGTGGATCTTCTGTTTGAGTTGTTGACTAGTGACTATGCAACCGGTTTTGGAGGCCAAAAGGCGACCATTTTTGGGCCGCTCAGCCAGTGTCCTCAGGATGTTAATGTGCTATAAATCCCACGATTTCTCACCTCATTTAAATTGCCGTTTTGGTCGCCTCTCTGTACCTGATGTACCTGTTTCCTCTCTGCTTGTCCAGGGTGAAAAATGAAACAATGCTTCCCAATGGTTCATGGTGGTTCATGGATTGATACCCCTTCCGGAAAAAAAAAAGTGGCTTTAGTTGCTTGGAAGCTAATATTCCTTGTGCAGTGGACCTTCAACCAAGGTTCACCGAAAAATACGTAGTTTGACCGTCCCCAAAAGGAAGACCATACAAGACTGGAAGGACAAACATCTATAGAGAGGGTTGATCATCATGGCTGAACACCTCGAACATTGGCAAGCAAACATTGGGGATTTGATATGTGTATACACATATATATATAATTAAATAAATATATATATGTATGTATGTTGAATTCTCCATGGCAGTGTTTTGAATTGATTGATTCCATGACATTCCATCTCAACATCGCGTGATTGACCAAACAAAGAACATATGCACATTTGAAGAGCAAAAACACGTTGCATCGGAAATCAAACATCAACTGGCATCATCATCTGAGGATTCAAAATAAAAAACATGTGGAGGTTTCAAGTCATTAGACCATTTACCCTCTGGTAAACTAATATAACTATGGAAAATCACCTCTTTTAATGGGTAAATCAACTATAAATAGCCATTTTCAATAGCTATTTTGACACAACCAGAGGGTAGTATTGAAACCTATGGATTTGGTGATCCCCGTTGCAGCCTGCCGGCATCTCTTTGCAATGAAGTTCCCAACAGCCAGGCTCATAGCCCTGGCGTTCAGAGTTCCACCAAGTTCCATCCCAACATGACAAAAAGGTTCCATCCCCATTCAGTGGCGGATCGGTGTGTGGAAACCAAATGGTTATAACTATGGTTACTAACCGTTGATCTGGTGCTTATATTTCACAATGGTTATACCAATTTTTAAGTGACCTCAATTGCATCCCAAGTAGGCCTTTGGAAGTTGATGATCTATTTTTGGCCGCAGAGGTGGCCGTGATGAATGGGTATACGTATTGGCTGGAGTCAAGTCCGGCGGCAGAAACAATTTCGATGGTGTCCTACTTAAAGTGACCAACATATGTTGTATGATACCTTAAGTAGGTTCCCAACACCTTCAACCTATGTTCAACCTATGTTCAACCTATGTTCAACCTATGTTCAACCTATGTTCAACCTATGT
>Ga0126342_10007741_pt1 | contig 19229 bp, 15 predicted proteins | sample Cyp1metagenome_FD_92528 | JGI IMG/M metagenome (GOLD analysis project Ga0126342, IMG submission 92528) | Coral microbial communities from Lord Howe Island, Old Settlement Bay, Australia - Cyphastrea 1 metagenome | ecosystem: Host-associated > Invertebrates > Cnidaria > Coral ... | reverse complement strand
CCTTTTGCAGCGGCAAGGGGCGCAATGCGCAGCCAGTCAGCCGTTTCCCTAGGGGCACCCTTAGTTCCCTGTGAACCATTGGAGCCCAAAGAGGCATGATAGGCACAAGTATTGTGCAAACCCCATATTATGTATTACACAATTCACAATAATATTTTGGAAAAAAATAAAAATAAAAAAAAAAGAAATCAAATATAAATTCCCCCCAAAAAATAGCAAAATATTAAATGAAGCCGATATTATTCCCCAAAGCTATTCCCCGAATATTTTTCCCCGGTATTCCTTCGCAAAATCTCAAAATTATGTCACAAAATTATTATCCCAAAATTGAGATTCTGCAAATCTATTCACCAAAAGAGCTCCCAAAAGCCATTCTACAGCCCAAAATAAAAGTTTTTTTCCGAAATTATCTGAAAAATTGCTTCTGAAAGTTGTTGTTCTTAAAATAAATTATTCGATAAAATTGTTCCGGAAATTTAGTATAAATTATCCAAAATTATTCCCCAAAGTGGTACCCCGAAGCTGCTTCCCAAAATTGTTCCCCAAACCATCTCTGTAAAATGATTGTACCAAAGTGGCTATACTTCAAAGCGGTTCCCCAAAGCTACTCCCCAAAGCTACTCCCCAAAGCTATTCTCCAAAGCGACTCCCGAAAGCTGTTCCCCAAGGTTGCTGCCGAAAGCTGTTCCCCAAAGTTGCTCCCCAAAGCGGTTTCCCTCAGCTACTTCCCAATATTATTTCCGAAAATATCGCCGCAAAATAATTGCTACAAAACCAGTATATTTTAAATAGATTCCCTAAAGCGGCTCCCCTCCAAAGCGGCTCCCGGAAATTGGGTCCCGCAAAACTGCGGTTACGTTCGAAAACTAATTCCCAAAGTTGCCCAAGGCTTCGAATAATTGCTCCCTAATTTTGTAAATTAATTTACGAGAGATATTCCCGAAAATTATCAAAAATTGTTATTAAAAATTAATCGCCGAAATTGGGGAAAATTGTTCCCGAAAATTTCTTCCCAAAATTACTATTCTTCAAAATAATTATTCGGTAATTTTTTTTCGGAATGTTAGTCAAGGCTGCTCTGTCAAAAATTGTTCCCAAAAGTTGCGTTTTAAAGTTATTCCCCAAAAATATTGTTCAAAGCTGTCGTACAAAGTTGTTACTCAAAGCTACTCCTACTCTCCAAAATTGCTCCCCAAACCTGCTCCACAAAGTTGTTCCCCAAAATCAGTCCCCAAAGTCATTACCGAAACCTGCTCCGGACAATTGCTCCCCCAATCTACTAAAACTACCCCTAAAAATTCGTCAATGTTACTCGCAAAATTGCTCCCCATAATTGTTTCCCAAAGTTACTCTTCAAAGTTGTTACCGAAAGCCGCGTCCTAAAGAAGTTCCCCCCCAAAAGTTGTTGCCCCAAAGCTGGCGATTCTGCAAATCTGTTCACCAAAACAGCTCCCAAAAGTCATTCTGCAAAGCGGCTCGTTGTTACCGAAAGCTGCTCTCCGAAGTTGCCTTTAAAGCTGCCCCCAAAAGCTGCTCCCCAAAATTGTTGTTCTTCAAAGCAATTTATCGGCAAATTTGTTCCGGAAAGCTAGTCAAAGTTGTTTCCCAAAGCTACTACCCAAAGCTCCTCCCCAAAAGCTCCTCCCCAATGTTGTAGTTCTTCAAAGCTGCCGTGCAAAATTGCTGTTCCCAAATGTTACGGTACTTCAATTTTACCGTATAAAGTTGCTCCTCAAAGCTACTCCTGCTCCCCCAAGCTACTCCCCAAAGCTGCTCTACAAAGCTGTTCCCCAAAGCCATTCCCCAAAATTGTTATCGAAAGCTGCTCCGAATAGCTGCTCCCCACTAAAGCTCCCCCTAAAAATGTTGCCGAAAATTATTCTCCCAAAATTCTTTCTAAAATTACCCCCAAAATTGTTATTTTTCAAAGCAATTATTCGTCAATGCTATTGCAAAAGCTCAATATTAAATTGTTCTCCGTTTTTTCCCCATAGTTGTTGCCCAAAGTTCCTCTCCAAAATTACTACCGAAAGCCGCGTCCCAAAGAAGCTGCACAGGCTAAGGAAGCAAGCACAGTGTGCGCGGTAGCAGATAGGTACAATAAAAATAATATCTCAGAGAGGTACGGGTTAAAAAAAGAACAGCAACAGTAGCGCAGAAGCTAAGCAAGTGGGGGCAATCGCTTACAGGGGGTAGGGACGGATCTCGGGGAAATCAACCCCCAACCGTCCGTAACCGAGGATACTACATTTGCCCAATAGGAAGAAAAACAAAATTCCAATATAAAATAAAAAACCCCAAAAATTATTTTATTTCGAATAATCCTCTCCATAATATTTATATGTTTTATTTAATATTGGTATATTTTCTAGGATATCTTCTGGCATATGTTCTAGTATATCTTCTGGCTTTCTATATTATATTTTATCTGGTATATTATTTGGCAAATTTTCTGGGATTTTATTTGGTATATTTTCTGGTATATGTTTTAATATATTTTTTGGTATTATATTTGGCATTTCTTCTGGTATATTATTTGCTAAATCGTCTGGAATTTTATCTAGTATATTTTATGGCATTGTATCTGATATTTTATTTGGCATTCTCTTTAGCATACCTTCTGGAATTCTATCTGGCATATCTCATGACATTTATTTGGCATATTTTCTAGAATTTTATCTAACATTCCATCTGGTATATTTTCTGGCATTTTATTTGTTCGTTGAAATCCAGTGGTGTATACTGAGCTAGGCAGCTCGCAGGTTGAAGTCCACCGGTGCCCACTAAGCTGGGTAAATCCCCGGTTAAGGTCCAGCGATATACACTAAGCTAGGCAGCTCGCAGGTTAACGTCCAGCAGTACGCACTAAGCTGGGTAGTTGGCAAAAAACTTGGCGACGAGGTAGTAAGGTTAACAAAACGAAAGTAGAAGTAGAATAAGGCGGAGACGAGGAGAACGACGAAGAAAACAGCTAGTCGAAAAAAAGGAGGAGGCAGGTATACGCTCTAATAAAATTTAATAACCCTCACCTGACAGGTAAGGAAATAGCGAGTTTTCGACCTCCGTACAGGGAACTCAAGAAATTCAAATTTAATTATAATAATTTCGGAGAAATTTGGCCTCGAAAAATTACGTGCGCACTGTTTATATATAGCCAAATCATAATATCAATAAATAATAATATTATATATATATAATTATTTATTTTATTATTTATTATATTAATTTCAAGATAAATTTACCAATCGGGATTTTATTGATATAAATTTATATATGTTTATTATAATATAAAAAATATTAAAAAAATATTATTAATATAATTTTTCCAGCTATTTCAAAGCAAGGAATCTATGTCTAGCCGTCTAGCCTGTTTTGAAGCTCGAGCTGTACAAAAAAAAAATTGACGGGAGATTGCCGACGAATTGAGAATTCCAAGCTCGCCTTAGCCTCTGCATAGCCCATCTTGAAAACAACCCACAATTTTGTGTTGAGGATGACGCATCATGCGTCAGGATGCCAGGAATCCTCCACTGGCTGACTCAGTTTGTGTCAGTCAATCTGCGATCCGTGACGAGGCCACTGACGGCATCGCAGAGCCAAGGCCCAGCGAGTCCATCAAGTCGTGGGCCATGGCCATGGCCAAGTCTCAGCAAATCATCTTTCCAACCCCTTCTTTTGGGGAGTTCAGTTTTAGCTTTCAAGGGGGTACATGCCATACATGCTGTCGTTTTTACCCAGCTGGGACTCGAGATGGACTCAGCACACATTGCCATGTGGCTGTTGACCAACATCCAGGGTCAGGGTTGCATCCATTTGACCAAACTAGGAAAAATCGGCGAATGCATCCGCCATCTGATCTGTATGGGAATTATTAAATAGGCATAAGCCAAGACTACGTGCTCAATGAGCCGCTTGGGACCCATTGAAACAGTGCCTCTGCAATCAAAAGCCAATCGCCAGAAGTAAAATCATCTTATGTCAAATCATGTCCATCAGATCCATATGCATCATTTTTTCTTGCAGGGCACGCACAAGTGTTCAACCGAAAAACGAGTCGGTTGAAAGCCGGGCTGTGAATTACAAATGCATCAGCACTGGCTTGTCACCAGGGCAAAGCGGCTGTTCTTCCACCAAGCCACACCTTTCCGATTTCGAAAGATTTGGATGCGTTTTCATCTCAGCAACTGTTGGGCAAAATAGAAGGGCTCGCTTCTGGACTCATCTACCTAGAGGGCGGCACCGCGTGGGGGAGTGAATTTTCATTAAAACTGATGATAAGACACTGTAAATACGAATGCTTTATGCACTTGGAGGGTCTAAAACCCTAGTACATCGCACTTTTTTCATCATGATCTTGACATGAGATATACAAAAACATTGACAGGCACCAAAAAAAACAAAAACAAACCACTAGATGCACCAAACATCGACAGGCACCACAAAAAAAAAAAAAAAAACTTCCAGCAACTACTCAGAAGTGGACCCATAGTTCCTGGAATTGTTGTTCTTTTTTTTGGTTTGTTTGGTACCTGTGCAGGTTTGGTGCATCTAGTGGTTTGTTTTTTTTCGTTTTTTTGGTGCCTGTGCAGGTTTGGTGACTCTGACTTCACAAAACATTGACAGGCACCAATAAAAAAAAACCACTAGATGCACCAAACATCGACAGGCACCAAAAAAAAAAAAACAGTTTCCAGCAACTACTCAGAAGTGCACCCATAGTTCCTGGTTTTTTTTTTGCGCCTGTGCAGGTTTGGTGCATCTAGTGGTTTGTTTTTTGTCTTTTTTGGGTGCCTGTGCAGGTTTGGTGACTCTGACTTCACAACACATTGACAAGCAGCACAAACAATCAAGAAACACAGCTAACATTTCGTCAAACCTTCTATCACTGTTACTTCATGTATTGCTAGTATCGCCTTGATGAATTTCAACTGCAGCTGCCTCTTGACTGCAGGCTAGATCATACATCTTTGGATTTCAAAAACCACTTCAATAATGAGTGCAGCACTTTTTTCAATGAATCTGCCGACAAGGCTCTACAAGATAAGATACAGGATGGCAAACAGGAAATGTGTCCAACTTCTTCAGTGATAACCATTACTTTATTTGTTGATAAAGTTGATATGTAAATAGTTGTTTGATAGTTATGTTATGTTTGACAATAATGACTGCAACTGCCCCTCGGGTGCAGGCTAGATTGTGTACGTTTGGATCTTGGCCATATTTTAAACATTTTAAACTGATGTTTCAAAGAAGCAAACATACCATATCTTTCAATAGCTATGCCACCACACAGGTTGCCTGATATTAATAGGCTATCATATGCTGTCATAAATCACCGGCATCTACAGACTCTTGTGACAGGATTCAATTTTTCCTGTGAGGCTTGCAAAGAACTACAAACAATCAACACATAACAGAAAACATCTGCTGCACAGAATGCCACAAGAATGGGTAGCTGCGCATCTTGGAACAGAATATACAGTAGCAATAGGTGGCTAATGTGATAGAGGTGATGGAGAAATTCTATTGCTAGAAGCAATTTATATGATATCGCTGTTTCTTCATGAACTTGTTAGATTGATATCATCTCAACATACATTGTATGTAGAAGCATTTCGCTACATAAGAAGTATGGGGGGAAGGGCATACATTATGTAGGTGGATATTCACAAGCACATCTAACACTCTGGATAAGAAGGATGGTGGGAATGTTACAACTCAAGAAGTAAGTACATATTTTGTTTATCATGGTTGTCTTGCAGAGTCTTGTCAGCAGTCTCATTTCAATAGTTAGAGAGAGAGAGAAGGAGAGAGCCAGAGAGACAGAGAAGTGTGTCATGCTGTTGTAGGTGAACTCTATTGTTTGCTCTAAAATAACGGTTTTAAGTTTTAAGCCATTTAAGCCTACTTTTGTCACAAAACACTGTAAATACTAGTATTTTTGACCATTTTTAGAGCAAAAATCACTCCCTCATGAAGGGCCGTTCTGGTTACCTATTGCATCCTATTTCTTTGTTTGATGGGGGTGACTCCTCTAAAGACCAGTAGGAAAAGGACATCTACATTATCCAGATTTTGCAGCAATCACCTTGTGAGTTTCAGGCATTTTCACCTGCGAAGCCTTAAGCGATATGACAATACTGACGGCCCCAATAGGTGAATTTCTTATGATCAAAGAGTATACAATAGTAGCTATTTAGAGGAAGATGCTTGCCAGCAAATTTCAGCAAATACAGGCCAAGGCATTAGATCATTAGACGCTCATAGACTTTCAGTGCAGGGGGATTGTGGATTGTCGAATTTTCTTCCAGTGATTGTGCTGGACAACATGATGGAGAACAGTGGCGCCATGCCTTAGGCCCCAGATCGAATTTGACTAACTACGCCCTCTCCCATTGCAGTGCTTCTTCTGCAAGAAGTGGTGAAGCATCAAACCTTGGAATATGTTGAAATGAAAGCACGATGGTCACAGAGGTCTCACAGGGAGTAGTGCTCAACATCCTGGGACCAACGGGTTTTGTCTGAGAATTGGGTACCCTAGAATCCATTGCGCCAAGTCAGCATGTGCGCCAGTAAAATGAGTATTTTGGGGTATACCATGCTATACCATGGTATGGCCCATTTCCATTTTCAGACACACCATGACACACCATTTCCAACAAATCTCGCACAGGGGGGAAATCTAAGCACCTGTGCCATACTGCCAGTGAGGAACCCATCTGTCCATCTGTCGGTCGAAGGGCTCTAGGCGCCAATGACAGGGTGGTGATGGTACCCCTGGTGCCACGTCGTGTGAAATCATCCGTTTCAAGTCCTTTCACCGCACCCTTTGGCCATGTGGAAGTGTGTAGAGTCGAGAGAAAGGGCGTGGGCAATGAGCTTCCACATCTCTCCATGCAACAAACACGGTGATATACTGTGATAGATGTAGCTGGTCCAAACATCAAAACATAGTCAAACTAGTGACAACTTGATATTTCACTTAGTGATCCGGGGCTATCCCAAAACATCCAACCCAAAAAGCCTCGCCGGCAAGCTTTGTCATAAGCTCAGGCTCGGGAATGCCTGGAACGTGGTCATAACTCTCTGGAAGAGAAGGATGATTTTGCACAAAATAGAATCCTGTTGACTGCTCAATTATGCATAATTATACTATCATGTAATCATATTCTATAAAAACATCAAGCTCTGTTCGCTGACCTTCACTCTAAACCCACCTCGAAGGCTTGGGATGATCTCTTGAAGATCTTCGTCCTTGCAGAAATTGCTGTCTCTTTGCCATTTTCAAATGGGGTCTTCATCAGCGATCTAAAAATGGCGATCTATGGCAATGTTTTTTCCCATCATTTGGGGATGGGTCAAAACCCTGGTACCTAGTGAACCCCAAAATAGCTGGTAAATGGATGTTCATCCCACTAAAAATGGTATCTATAGGTATTGATCCATACCCATTTCCCATGGGTTTTCCCATCTCCTCCGCCAGCTGTGCTTCAAAAGGCTGAGAGGACACTTGTCGAAGCTGGCTTTGCAGCTGCTGCAATCGGCCTGCAGGGCATTCCGCTGCGATTCTTTGCATCTTGAAATCATCTGAAGCGGTATGGAGAGAATTGCTTTGTGATAAATGAATCTAAATGAATATTAGACACAGTATAGATACAGTATAGATACAGTAAATGAAAAGAATCGCGATGCAAGCAAGATGCTCTTGGACACTTCTGCGATGTTGTATTGCTGTGCATCTGCCAGATTGTCAAAGCTTCGGAGGACAATGCAGCTGTAAGGAGACATAACCTCAGTCGCCGAGTCGACGGTATAAACTTTTCGGATATCGAGGGCCGCAAAAGCCTCATAGTTACTATCTGGTGGTGCAGTGGGTTCTAAGAATCCTCTGGAATTCAGCTTGAACAAACTCTGGAACAAACAAATTAAGTGTCTTTTGTGAAGCTCCACCGGGTTCTTCACTGCGCAGATCTCAGCTCCTTCACCAAGGGACATAGCTCTCACCGGTGATGACCTGGGCATCTTCATCACATGCGCAAATGTCCTGGCCCAAAGCTTGGCCCCATGGGGCTTTCCAGAAGTGGGGATACTCCAATAGCTGGATGGTTTTGAATGGAAAATTACCATAGATGTACCATGTAAAATCATGTAATGATATGTAATGAAGTTTATGAGATGCACTGTACTGGCTGTCGGGGCGATTTACAAGTGGGTAGCTCACCATGGTTGCCAATACCCTGCACGCATCTGCACGCAAAACATGACTGACGACTCGACGACTACTCACCACCTGTTGATCGGCTCTTCCAATTGAGAATTCATCTTCTAAATTCTTCAACTAATTTCTTTTACAAATCGGTGTGAATCAGATCTGAATCTCACCCCAACATACATGTTGGTCGCGTTTCTGGTAGAAACAAAAATATCTAAACATGTGGGATCTCAATTTATGCTTAAAGATCATTGTAGACTTCTTATGATATGTTAGATATTAGATATACCCTAGTAGTTGGCCCCTACCATCAGTATTTATTCTTTGGGCTTCCAATAGATCGCTGGCAGCTCCCGAAAAAGGATCTCCTCAGGAGATGGCAAGCTGCTGTCAACGATGCGGAACCACTCACGTCCCGCTGGAAGATGGCAATCATGCGCCTGGTTTCAGTTGACATAGGACCTACCCTCTGGTAATTTAACATAGCTATCGAAAATGTTCATGTTTAATGGGAAAATCAACTATAATGTCCATTTTCAATAGCTATGTTAAATTACCAGAGGTTACAGGATAGTGTTAGGTTTAAGTCCAAGCAACACTTAAGAGGAAAACTCGTTTCAAAAATGGCGTTCAACCAACCTTAACATGGTGAATGGAGCCACAGATCATTTGATTCTAATGAAGGCAAATTTTATCTGAGCAACTCAAACATCAGTATATTAAACTATATAGAAAAATCATGACAAATGTAGGGATTTAATGAACTTAGCCAACCAACATGGTGGATGAATGGGGGAGTAAGGATTTTTCAACACAGAATCTATCGCGATTCGCAGAGGTACCAGCAAACTTGGAGACCAACAAAAAACTGCGGATGAAACCCATGAAGAATGCACAGGTTTATTGAGTTTTATGATGTCATTATACAACCAAGCATTTTGCAGGGATATAGTGAGATGATGTGAGATGTATATGATGTATGACAAACAATGTTAACATGATATGATTTTGATACAATTTGATGGGGCTTTACCAGAATTTGGGTATACCACAATGGACATACTGGTGGAAAGCCATGGATTCTCTGAACCAACGCAGGTTGTGGAGGAAAATCACGCTGTAAGTGGAAAAAGTTGACAGAAATCCACTGGAGAAAATCACGCTATACAGGATACATGACGACTATTGGAATCTATTGGAAGAAGATTATCTGCCAAATCTTGAATCATCTTCGTAATGAGAGATGGCATTTGTAACATCATGAAACCGTCGGGCATGAAAAGAGAACCTGACCGTCTTTACTTCTGACTCCTACTGCTATATACCTGTACGTGTTTTTTTGTTGCTCCATCATCAACCACATGATGTTGTCCAAGCAGCCACATGTCCTGCGTTGAATGCCTCAGGGTACACCGAGTTTGTTCTGGTCAAATCAAACATGGAATTCCGCTGCTTTCAGAAGCTGTGTGAAATGGGCATTGCTCCACAACCAGTTTGGAAGCATCTCAAGATCTCAAGCACCCTTATAGCAATGGAAGCGCCCGAAATGCATCGAACTATTCAACTCATTTGCAACTTAAAGATTCCGATTTTTGCATTAGTTCTTCCATGGTTTCCTTCATTCTCTGTCCAGAAATGGCGTCCAACAAGTCATCAATGAGTCATCAGCATCGGCCAAGCAGCCACCAGTAAGGCACAGGTTTTCTTCGTGTCCCCCACGCTGTCCTGGCTGCTTCCTGCCTGGCCACGTCCACGCCACATGGCAAGGAAGATTCCTAGGGAGTTGCCGAAGGTTCCCTGCCCCACCTTAGCACCGCACTCGGAGACCGGCTCCTCCCCTTCGCTTCCTTCGGTTTCCTCACCTCCACCTCGAAACGCAGAACGTAACGATCGTAACGAGCATCTGGTGGAGATGAAACTCTCGTGTAATATTCATAACTGTGTTTTCTGGTAATTATATGTTGATAGCCGGATTATATATATAATTATATATATATACACACAATTATACATAATTATACACATACTCTCCTACAAAAACATGTACAGTACATCAATACATTGACATCTGTCCTGGCGTTTCTCCTCTTACTGTGTTAATATGTTTAATAGTCAAACCCATACACTGCACCCATCAGTTCCTGTCAGCCAGCACTGAGGAGCAGACGATGTAAGATGTAGGACACGAAATTGTAGTCGGACTCCCAGTCGTCATGGTTCCACTGGATGGTTGCATGCCTCATCCATTTTTTTCAAATGAAAAGAAACCAAGAAACTTTATCAACAGCGGACCCAGAAATGCTGGAAATCTACTTACAGTAGATATCTTAGATGTGCACAGTCCACCAATATGCACTACAGTAATACTGGCTAGTAACCACATGGCAACCCAACTCATCCCAACTCCCATTTATTGGCTCTGACCATGGTGAGAAATCCGTCTCCAAGCCACGTCATGAAGGTGGTGCGTGCCAACAAATCACTGTGCTGCTTTCGAAGACCCAGGGCCAAGCGAAAGAAACGGACTAGGCCATCATTCTCCTGCTGGAGCGTGGATCCTTTTTTTGGCCAAAAATCCATGGCGGACCAAGTAGAAATGAAATATTGACAGACATATATTGGGACATATATATATAATATATATATATAGTATGATATATATAATAATATATATACATATATCATACTATATAGATAGTGTATATATATATGTAGAAATCCACTATTTCATGATTCTCATGCTTCACTTTGTTACAATCCACGTCTGCAATTTTTGTCGGACCACTGGATTCATTGGATTCACCACGGATCTTCAGACTGCATAGACTGCATGAAACTTCACCCTCTGTCCTTGGCGCACTCTGCCCAGGAAAACCAGTTCAACTGATCTTGACACCAAGAGTTGTTGTTCCCTCCTCGCATAAAAGCACAAGTTCAAGTCAAAGCTGAACATATCCATTTCTGCGATATTCACTATCCATGTAAATTAAATCAAGCCTCGTCACCTGCAGTTTGTGGGTAATGTTAAGGTATAATTGGTCACATGGTTGCTCATCATTGGTGTTGGAACAGGTGCTGTCTGTCTTGAAACCATCTCCTTGACTTCGTCCATACCTTAGTATCTCAACAAAATGAAAACATTCTCCGATGTCCCATATTGACTTGTTCTGTTCGCAGCGCAATCTCTTGGAACTACAGGCCCGAAACGCGGAAATGTGCAGCGTTTCAAACAAAGCGTTACGAAAAACTGCAAGAGGTATGACCGCACAGCATCTATGAAATCTACGATCGCAAACACAAACGCGTGTGGTGCCCAGGTACTCGTCCCCAGAAGTCACCATGGGCGTTCCGGCAGAGAGGAACAAGGCCAAAAGCATGTTGCGCATCCTCAGGCCGAAAAAAGTTGGGGAATCAAGTATGGTCATCCCACTGTGGATTCCCTATGGCTCTGTGGTTAAAACAATGCCATAAATCCATATAATTCCCCCAGTCATTACCATCAATGGGTGATGATAGAAAGCATCAAAGTCATGGGGGTTGGTTTATGCCTATGGATGACCATGGATGACCACCCCGCGGTGGCCACGAGAGCAGGTTGATGGTAACTCAAGCACAAGAAGTGTAGATGCGTTTTGTTTCAATGAAACCACCACGAAAACAATCCAACTTGCAACATTGCCGTGAAAAAAAACACTAGAAACCACCAGAACAGAAACATCATTGACATTGACCTAGCTATGGAGCAAAGAGGATGTGCTGCTGTGTTGAGATCAGCAACAGCTTTTGGGTACCTATATGGTCATCTTGTCCCGTGACAAGACGATGACGTGATTTATCTAAAGGATTGCTGAGGTCTGATACTGGTTGATATCTATCAATTTCTATCAATTCATTTGATGGCCATGGCAAATCATGGCAAATCATGGCAAATCACCTTTTCGTAGCTAGTTTTCCCATTCAAACATATTAAAACCTCCATTTACGTCTCGGGAATTTTACATCTCCCTACAGGATGTCATGGCCTCAAGGCGGGTTTTTGGGCCGGACCCAGTTCGCCAAAGCTTCTGCTGGTCACGCAATTGTAGGATGCCCTTTTTCTTCGTTGGTCCTGGTGGAGCCATCAATCTCTATCTCAATGAAATTCAGACGCATTAGGACACTCCACATATCGCAGCGGGAAATCACATCACATCCTGAAACCCGCAACTTCTCTTAAACATTCCAAACCTGGACTGGCCGCGTCAGCACAAAAGACTGGCCTTCATCATTCTCTTCACCACAATTCCATGAAATGTTGTTGTCTTCGCCGCTCTCTTCGTTGTTCACGTGATTGTGCTTCTTGTTGTAGCTGACCAAATCACCTTGGAGCTTTGGCAATGTGCTCTCCACGACACGACTGGCAAGAATTGTCAAACATCAAATCTGTTTCGGTTTCCTGGTTTTCTTGCGATTTTGTACAGCTTTAGAATGCCAGGAAGAGCACACCAAGGTTTCGGCGAAGTTTCCTCGAAAGGGACAAGGTTTCACAAGTTTTCACCATGTTTCACCAGGCCAAAGCCACGTAAGGTGAAACCATCATGGGCCGTGATGAAGTTGATGGAATGGCAAGGTCCACGTCCATCGGGTTCGTAAAGGTCAGGGCTGCCACAAACACGTGTGGCAAATTGGCCTTTCATGCCAGGGTCTCCTTTGATGAAGCCCCTCACGCAGTCTCGGAACCTTGGCGTTACCGGGTTTACCATGGTTTACCACCGGTCAGGATTGTCACTGCTAAGTGACCTGGCTTATGTAAGACATCTCAACTGATTTCTTATTTGCAACTATCCACATCTATCCTATATCCCCAAATCGCTATCAATCTCTGTATGGCTTTAAAAAAAACTTGGGGAAAACTCAATGAACATGCTGGACGGCCACGCTGAGGCCAACACTTGCCATTCCACTCAGCCCAGCGAGGTTCACCCCCACTGGGGAATTGTCCGACTAGATAACCTTAGGGCGTGCGTGGGAAATCTGTCACAAGAACTCCAGTTGACTTGAAGAAATCGAGCTGGCCAAACAATGCATCGCAAATGATCGTGAAGCACTTCTTTATATTGCGTGCGGGGATGGAACGAGTTGCCTACATAGAGAAGCAGACGATGTATGGAACATTTGGTTTGGGTTCAAAAAGCTAGCAAAAGCGCAAAGCACTTGACAAGCATTTCAGAGAATATTTCATGCACCCTTTCGCCTGCCAAACCCATACACGCTGACACATGTCTGTCTCTTGTCATCAACCATTGATTCAAGTAGTATGCCAACAAAAGTTTAAAAAAAAACATACCCTGCTGTATAGATGTTTTTTTGCGCATCAAATCCTTGAAACATGGAAGTACTTGGATCATCGTTTTATGGGCACCAATCCACCAGACAATCCACATTCCGATTTCGGTACCAGCCATCTGCTGCCGAAGCTGCCATCGGGCCAGGCGCAATCCCATGGCTCCGCGATCAGCTTGATGTGCTGCAGCAATGGATCGTTCACCAGGCGCTTGATGAAGGGCGGTTCCTGCGTGCGCCGCCATGCCAAGTCTCCAAGCGTTTCCCCGCATTTCTCTTGATGTAAGTCAACAAGGCAAAAACTGTAAAAAAAAATGTAGAAAATAGCTTGAATTCAAATGAGTCCAATCATTAATGCGAAGCTACTTTGAATATACCATCGGATATTATCAGAACTAATTTGCGTTGAAGCTTTGCAAGATGACGGGCATGGAATTTGCCCCGGTCCGGCATGCATTGACCATCACCTTAGTGCAGCAGCTCTCAGCCCACAGTAACAACTTTGATGGTTTGCTCATCAATCGTTTTCCTATGTTTTCCTTCTCCAACAATGGGGATGACACGTTGCCAGGTGTGCAAACTGCCTTTGAAATGGTACCGCGTGAAATTTCGGCAGGACAAGGAAGTTTCCAAGGGGGCCTGACGGGGCCTGTATCTTTGTCACGGCTGATCTGCCCGAAGGACAACTCACGAAGCGCATAAAGGGTCCCCATGGGTCCCTTGAAATCTGCGCTCCTTCTGACTGAAGCTGGTCCAAGTTGCTACCTCTTGTCAAAGATGACGCAAGATCAAAGCGAAAGCCATCCACCTCAGCTAAGCCAGGTATCAGTGTCTACGGCTGCCCGGTAGATGCTTCTGGATTGGCGATGCTGGAAGTCCAAACTAGTAACCGTACATATCTAGGCTAGGCACCTTGCTGTGGCGTCCAAGATGGTACATCACATCTGTGAAATATCTGCAACTTTTAAGTAAAAAAACTCGTTGATCTTGTTTGGCTGACAACTCAAAATCAACGCTTGCATCGGTTCCTATCGACAAAATGAGATCCTTGGTCAGGCCTATGTGAACCTTTCAGCACTTACAGCTACATTACAGTTACAGTCACTCACTCATTTCAGATCAGTGGCGTGCATGTCCAAAGCCCAATAGCGAAGGCAGTCCAGGATCCATTCGGTGCAATTTGGATCGTTCGCGTGCCTCAGCTGCTGCAATCTACGGTTGTTTTCACAGCAACAGGGAGGTAAGGGGGATCTTCCCCAAATATGGTGACAGGCAAGTTTTGGCCACGTTTCCCCTTAAATAGCATGTATACTATTTTACACAGTCTACTGACCCGATGGCAAAGATCAGCATCAGAAATCTCAATTGCTAAGGGTTTGCTTCAGCCAAGCTGCAAAGTGTTTCCGCAGCCCGTGTAGTTCGTGTGGTAGCCATTGGACATCAAATAGTAGTGACCTCATCGAATCTACCCTCTGGCCATGCCAACAAACAAGGAAACATTAACAAATGACTGTCTTATCCACGTTGGATTGTCTAACCAATGAAACTTCCATGTTTCATGGTTTCATCCACATGTTTAATGGTTTAACTCATTTTTTTATAGTTCGAACTTCAAACTGCATTTAATTGATGATTTAATAATCATATAAAAATCGTTGAATTCCCATGTATTTGTAGTTTTTATCCTTGAATCAGAGGTATCCACCAGGTATCCATGTTGCCAGATGTTGCCAGTGCATCCCCTTTCGTCCAGTGACTCACTGCCACCTTCGCCAGGCAATTCCAGTTGCTCACGCCCCAAGCGCCCTCGCCGGTGTGGTTGAAGACCACGTCAAGGACCACCTTCCAACGGCGAGTTTCGATGAGTTTCGTGTCCCCCAATGGGATAATGGTGATAACGATAATGGGTTAATGATTTTTATATGGGTTCAATGATGATTTAATGGTGATGGCGATTTCATGGAAACCCATATATGGGCGCGGTGTGTCTGAAAATGGGCTAATTCTACCACACACACACAAAAAAACAATTTTAACCATGACAAACCAAACTATTTTGGGCTACCTGATGTTCAGACCAACCCGAATGGGAACAAGTCATTTCACCATGGTATCCCGGAAATCGTGATATAACATTTTGTTATGGGGCGAGTTTGGACCTATTTGATGTTGGTTCAAACTGTTGATGGACCATTGAACAAAAAGTGTAAGGGCCGTGCGTTTTGCACAGCCTTGAAAATTCGCGACCAATGCAAAAGGTGGGGTCGCGTCGAGTCGCTGAAATGTATCAATATTGTCATTGGATGCCAAAAATATGGTTCCAAAAGACCCACATTGGAATTTTGAAGCAGAAACCATGTTCCAACCATCGGTTGGCAAACATCTACATTGTACATGAGCAGTGCCATTCATACTGGGCAACGGGATTCCAAGTTCATGGATTACGATAATTAATCCCCAATCAACATTAATATTTTAATCATTGGGTAGTAAAATTAGTATAATATGTATAATAATTAGAAAAAACATAATAAGTATAATAATACCTACTATATAGCTATAATCTATAATCAGATATGATCATATATAATAGTACAAGTATAATATTAATTCGTATAATCCCTGAACTAATACCAATAGGGCTGTCTCGCAGCGACACACCAGCTTGCTGCATGATCCAGCTTGCCACACCTCGATGCCATTGCGATGGAGTTCACGGACAAGGGTCTTGAATTCCACCTGCACGTGGTGGGGCTTCGGCTCAAGAAGTATTAGCTCAGTATGATATAATTGAATACATGTTAATACTATATAGTACAGTATGATAAATATATATATACAATAATATACATATAGATCATTATAGATCTATAGTACAGTATTTTATAAAATACGATATAGATCAACATAGTGCTCAGTATCCTATGAGTCGTCAGCAAAAGGCGCTGAGCTGAGCTTTTTTCTCCACTAAGGTCCCTACAATGGCAGCCCAGGGTTTGGAAGTGGATCCAACTGCGAAGCGCTGCATGGGTGTATTGTAGGAGCCTAGTCGACAGTGGACATGACAACATCTCTGTGGTTTGGTCGATGTCCAAAGAATTGATGGATCGCAAAAATGAAGCTTTAAAATGTTTTAAAGACTAGTGGGGTTTTCAAACCAAGATAAACGAACCACTCTTGGGGTATAATATAGTTGTCAGTTATGAGAGTTACTGACAGTTATGACCGAACCAATATCAATGTTTTCGGAATGTTGCACCGCCTCTCTTGAGGCTAGACGCCTGAGATCTTGCTTTGCATTACAATCTCCTGTCAAACTTCAATTTCCACATTACCAACCTACAATAACCTACATGTTCATAGAATTTTCATGAATTTTCCGGATATTCTGCCTGACCCTAGCTGAGTTGTGACATGTTGTGACCTTGTCGCCAAAGGACAGGTCTGGTAGCCCCAGTACTGACAGAGATGTTCCCCTGTCTGGGGATGTTTCCACGGCACTTGCGACTCGTCAAACTCAAAGATGGGCAAAAGCTCCACGCCTTCACCAGCGAAACGAGTTGCTGAGTGTTGTAAGGGAGCACTAAGTCACTACGCGTCACTACGAATCTGAGGTGCACACAATTAATGCCCAAGTTGAGAAGATGCGGGATCTTTTCCTTGGTCAATTTATTGGAGCTGGGACCATTTCAATGCAGCCTTTCTCATCGTGAACAGCACTGAAATCTCCGAGATTTTCGGATCAAGGTGCTATGAAGCCAAGGAAGGTCCCGGCATGCGACTGCTTGACCCCACTGTCTTTGTTCTTGGTGAAACTGCGCACATGCGCCTGGATGCAGGCTCAGCCGCGAGCTTGGCCGATTTTTGCGAATCTCAAAAATTTGGCTCTCTGCGAAAACCTGAACTTATCTCATGTAAATCATGTAAGATAAGTAAATAATTACAAGCTGGTGTGCTTCGACGAAGAGATCCGAGCCGGGCTTGCAGACTCGATATTCCCTGAGAATTCATGTTCTTTTCCATTAATCCCACAGAGGCAACACCTCCAAATTCCCTGGGTTACCACCAGCTGTTGCTGAAACATGCTGAAACGATGCTTGGGGGGGATGGAGCCTCGTAAATGACCAGGTCTTGCAAGGAGTGTCCCGGTGAGGTCACACCTGCGATCTGGGATCAGCTGTGCCCTAAAAACAAAACGACCCAAAGAATCATCCAAAAGGTGGATAAGAACTTCATCTAAATTTTTAAATATTAAACTTCCTTTTCATTGGCTCCCAACATGAGTAATTAGATCCAATACTGAATCAGTGTTTCAGTTTCTGGGTGATGTCATCTATAGTGCAAAGGGATGAAGAACTATGCGCCTTGCCAGTCAAAGCATTCCAGCGCACGAAAGTCGGGCACAATTGATAGAGGTGCATACTTGAACTTCTCACCACGACGATTCCAAATTTCCACACCTGGATGTGGCAGCTATCACTGCGGCTCAGCGTGTATGAATGAAACAGTTGGCATAGGGCATGCAGTATATATACATATATATATATATGTAAAGAGGACGTAATTATTAAGAGCACCAAAGTCACCCAGGCCAGTGGTATTTAATAACCTGGCATCACAGGCTTCAAAGAGACTTTGGTCTCTGCAACATTCGAAGGCCCAGCCATTTGAAGCGAAGCCAAGCCCAGATGTGAAAAAAACTATTTAAAGAAAAGCAAGCAAAGCAAGTGAAAAATATGAGACCAACAAACAAATCGATCTACGACATGAAAAGACACCACGACTTTTCGCGGGGCTCAGTAGCCACCGGTGCCTCCGGAAGACAAGCACCGCGCACAGGGATCCAGCACAGGTTGCTCAAAGACCGGCTCACCGTCATCGGAAGGCTCCGGGTCAATGTGCCAACCGTAGCGGAGCCCCTCTAGGGAGAAGGGCGCTGCAATCTGGCGGTCGAAGTATGGATTCTTCCATCATCCGCAATGAACACGATAGATCATGATAGATGATAGATCCTAGAAAATTCTAGAATTGGTAGAACTCTGAAGAAAGATCCATCAAGGGTGTGCTAGATTTCAACTGGAATCAAATCCTCATAAAATAAATGTTCAATTCCACTTGCAGTGCATCAAGACCTCAAGGATGGGAGCTGTTCGCTTCTGCTGAAATCTCGAAAGTGCATTTCTAAACCTACCATTAGATGGGTTAACAGGATACCTATAGAAAAGAAGAGTGGTTGACCATCATTTTCCCCATAAAAGGACCATACAAAACGCAGGTCAATCCCTTTGGACCAAGCCCCATCGGTCCAGCCGGCAGCCTGGATGTGCCAAGTGTTGCCGGTGCGATTGATCGGGGACTGAAGCTGAAAGCGCAGGAAGTTGCCTTTCACTCCAGGGTAGGTCACAACGTTCTCCTGCGGCACGATTGGGCAGGGCGGCTGCTATGATATCTGGTCCCTTAGAGGGCCAACCTGCACCAATATGTCAATATAATATCATCCAACATGTATACTGTGCATATATATATATATATAATATGTTATTATATACATTTATATACATTTATATACATTTATACCAAGAGAATCCGAAACCCCAAAAAAGACAGGGTCTCTATGGAAAGCCGTGTTTTCCATTGAAAACCTAGGTTTTGTGGAATTACAGGATTTTGACAAATCCCAAAAAATTGACAATCT